>OGRI01001795.1_pt1 | contig 16919 bp, 17 predicted proteins | sample 1553391 | NCBI WGS metagenome assembly OGRI01 (sample SAMEA2580052, study PRJEB22360) | human gut metagenome | reverse complement strand
AAAGAAAAATATCTATTTTTTGTCTTTTAGGTATTGACTATAACTAGCTGGTCTTCTTATCAGTCTTTGAGGAATCTTTGGATGTATCTTTTGCGTTTTCCGAGTCATCTGTTTCTTCCGGCTCCTCTGTTTCTTCCGGCTCCTGCGTATCCTCCGTATCATCGTCCAGGTCATAGATATCTATATTCATTGTCTTTTTCCTTTTATCATAACTCAGCGAGAGCGTATATCCATCTTTATTCTCTGCATCATATGAATCTTCGGTCCCATAATAATCCACGTTAAATCCGTTTTCCTTACATGCATTTATATAATCTGCAAACTGTGATTTCGACGTATTAAAAACGTCAATTTCAAAAGAATCTTCTGCATCCAATACAATTTCTCCGTATTTCGATTCCGGAACAGGCAACGATTTTACCAGCGTACTTGTCGGCCAATGATACTCTGTTTCTTTCGTCTTCATAGCATTACAACCACTAAGATTTCCCAAAATCATTATTCCACAACACATTACCATTATTAATCTTTTTTTCATTTCTCTTTGTCCTCCCTTTTTTGATCCTGCTTCATTTTTCTCAGCACTGCTATATGATCCATATAGGTCTTTTCCACAGTGTTTTCCTCTGTCGGAACCGGTAACATTCCATTTTGCTGCACATATGAAATAAATTCCATCTGCCCGTTCAGCTGTCTGATCTGTTGCCTGAGCCCTCGGATTTTCTTTTCCAGATACTGATTTTTTTGTTTCTCCGAAAGCGTCAGAAGATCTTTGATTTCCTTCAGATCAAGCCCCATTGCCCGATACACCAGAATCTCCCAAAGACGTTCCAGTGCAGCGTCATCGTACAGTCGATAATTGTCTTTCGACCGCTGGGCAGGCAATAGTCCTTCATCATCACAAAACTGCAAAGTTCTCTTGCTCACTCCTGCCAGCCGGCTCACTTCGTTTACTTTTTTCATTACGGCCTTTACCTTTCCCCGTACTTTTCAGCATAAACTATCACGCATACGTGACCGCAATACTGATTTCCAGAAATGCCATTTCTTGGGTTTCATAAAGGCCTTTGAAAATTTTGCGAGGTAATATTTCCAGAAATAAAAAAGCTCTGGAAAACATCTGTTTCCCAGAACTTTTTATCCTTTATTATTCATTTTTCTTACAAACCTGCCGGATCAGCTGAATCAGTGCCACCACTGCCAATGCTATATACCCGTAATCATCACAAGAAAACCCGTCTTTCCTCTTAAAAGCCCAGATTTTCATCCACCAGAATAATCTGAAACCGTCCTTTGACCCTGCTGAATCGGGTTGTCAGAATCTGACAGCAGATGCACTGTGGACTTTTACAGTCAAAACAGCTTCCGTTTTTGGAACATGGTGTGTCAATGCCAAATCGCTGTGCATTAATCGGTGCCGCCTCATTCCGCGCACGGTGCAGGGCGTCTTCCTCGGATTTTACGACTTTGTTCATACCCACAATCAGCAGAACATGCTTTGGTCCATAGGCATACGCAGCCACACGATTGGCATTTCCGTCAATATTGATAAACACGCCATCCTCGCTCATGGCATTGACACTGCCCAAAAAATAATCCGAGCTGAATGCTTTCCGCGCAACCTCCTCTTTTTCCTCCGGGGTTTTTACTTTATCCCGGTCATAAAATTCATACTCACCGTTGGAAATGGCATCGTAAAGACCACACTCCTTTACAGAAGTTGCACCGCCCATGTTGATACTGCTGCCCTTCGGGATCAATTCGAGTGCTTTCTTTACAGCCTCTTCTTTTGTCTCTACATAATATGCTTCCATGTTGCGGGAGTTAAGTGCCGCCACAACACGCGCTCCCAGCTTCTCATTTCTCATTTTCCTTACGTCCATTGTGTAAACCTCTTTTCCAAATAGCTACGCTATGATTTCATACTGCATCAGCTCATATTTGAGTCTGCTTCCCTCCATAATTTCTGGTGGAAGCAATGCCCGCGCCACAAGTTTTAAATCATCACTTTCAATATCTGTCCGCTTTAAATTTGCATAATCTCCATCAATGCTGACCACTTCATAATACCATGTTTCCATATGTCACCTCCATTTTTAATCTCACAGGCTGCTTAACGGTGCTACATGAATATGATGTTTTACATATTTGTTGATCCCCTGTACCAGTCCGTCCGCAAGTTTTTGCAATTTCCTGTCACTATGATCCGAACACTGATTGCCCAGTTCAATATCAACGGAAGGAATTGTACTGTACGAAGTCTGCGTCAGATCAATCTCCGTAGCACCGGTTCCGTTTATTTTAATCTTTTGGGAACGCAGCCCTTTGATCAGTGATTTTCCCAATGCGTCATGTTCTTCCCAGTAAGATGCAACCGGACGCATTTTTTTGAGTTTTTCGGGAACAGAAGCGTAAAAGCATCCTTTGTCGTAAGAAAGTCCATCGCTGTCCCAATGCAGTGCAATATGACAATCCGCTACATTGTTACATATGACGGTACGCGCCACGTTATCCAGCTGTACATCCTTTCCATCCCGGACCATGAGCACATCATACCCCTCTGCCAGCAGTTTCTTTTTCAGAATCCGTGCCATACGAAGCGTCACATCACGTTCTGCCGTTCCGTCCCGAAATGCCATTCCATCTGAAACCGCCACTGCTTTCACAGAGCCTGCCGCTGTCGTTCCTCCGGTCACCTTTGCAGAGCCATCCGGATGACACAGCGTTTTTACCGATGAACCGCCTTTCGTCCCATGTCCCGCATTGACTGCAATCACAATGTCCTTCCGGTTCTTTTTCGCCTTGTACATAACGGCATAGCCCGATGTAATTCTGGCATGATCCGCATATTTCCAGGAGGAGTCCAGATAAATTTTCTCCTTCCCCTTCGCATATCCGCATATCGGGAAACTGATGACCATCAAAAATACAATTAGAAATACTATCCCCTTTTTCATATACACTCCTCTTTCTAAACATTCGACAGTTTTTATCCCCCTGTAGGAGCAAAATATCTTTTCACTGTCTTTACTCTACCTCATTTTTTATGGTAACACAAGATAAAATCCCCGTGTCGTTGCATTTCGGTGCCTTTAAGAGTATCATTACCATGATACGAATTTTAGGAGGATAAATTTATGAAATTAAAAACAAGACAAATCACTGTTACAGCAATTTTACTCGCAATCTGCATTGTAAGCCAGTTTTTCAAAAACCTGAATGTATACATCACAGGCCCGATCATCAATGCCGCTCTGATTTTAACCACGGTATACGCTGGTCTGGCCTGTGGCATCATTTTAAGCGTGATCACTCCAATCACTTCCTTTTTCATCACCGGAAGCCCGATTATGGCAGCCATTCCTGCAATGTTCCCATGTATTATGATTGGAAATATCATTCTCGTTCTGGCAGTTGCCCTGCTCCGCAGTAAATTCGGTAAAAAAGCCGGTTTGCCCGTATCCGTTGTAATTGGCGCTGTATTAAAGGCTCTGTTTATGGGAATTTTGATTTCTCTTATCATTCTGCCGAATATGCTCCCGGCAAAAATGCAGCCAATGTTACATGTCCTGCAGCTTCAATTTTCTGTCACACAGTTAATTACCGCTCTGATCGGCGGGGTATATGCTATCATCATTCTTGCGGTACTGCGTAATACCTCTCTTGGTGAGCAGGCGTAATCCCACATTACATAAATTAACGCCCCGGCAGCTACAACTACCGGGGCGTTTTATGTACCTCTCCAAAGTACCAGTTCTTTTTATTTTCTTTGTTTACTCTACATTTTTCAAAGCCTGATCCATCGGAATCTTCTTGATTCTCTGAAAATCAAATACCATAACAATCAGATATCCGATCAGCACAAATCCAAACATTTTTGCATAACCAATCGGTGTTACGCGAAAAGCGAACCAGCCGCTGTAGGAAAAGAGCATCATCCGCCATGCCGCGGCCATAACAAGTGTTCCAAGAATCACACTGATGAGATCTGCGATTACAACCACAATACTCGTCGAAAGCAGATACAGACTCGCGATCTCTTTGTTTTCGTACCCAAGGATTTTGGTCATGGAAATTGCATTCTCATTCTTTTCAATGATCAGCTTTGTCAGAAGATAAATCATAACGGCTGCCAGAAGGATACACAGTACCTGGAAATATGTCATGTAAGAACCCATGGAATGGTCAAGCTGATCTGCCATTTTTGTGATATCATGGATTGTAATGGTTGTTGCAATGTTATCCTCATCAATATCGGTAATTTTACTGTCGGATAAGAATCCGCTGAATTCATTTTCCTTCAGTTCAAATACTTTTCCGTAATTGTCAATGGACATAAAGACCGCAAGGCTCTGGGATTTATGATACAGTCCTGCTACTTTAAACTTATAAGATTTGTTCTCATACTTTTCATCCAGCGATACCGTATCGCCGGCTGCAAGCCCATATTTATCGGCAAACGGAGCGGAAATATAAACTTCGTTTTTCTTAAGGGAACTTAACTTTTTAATCTTTACATAGTTACTGTCATCCGCGATTCCGTATACGGAAATTTCCTCATCGATCGCATCACTCTTTTTTACGAGCGATGTCATGTTAAACTTTTCGGCATCTTTGTTTTCCGTTGTAATCCGTTTAGTTGCTGGCCTCCGGACAACTGGTTCGGCAGTTTGTAGCGGTGCTCGTAAAGTTCGAGCGTATGTAACAGATCATCAATATCAAGGGCGTTATCAATGCCTCCGATGATATTGAGCAGTGTGGATTTTCCGGAACCGGATGGTCCTAACAGCACACAGAACTCCCCTTTTGCAACGGAAAAATTCATGCCGCGGAGTACTTCCTGACGCGTCTGTCCGATTCCGAATCCTTTCTTTAAATCTACAATTTCCAAAAACTTCTTTTCTTCCTCTGACATAGAAACTCCCTTTCTTTTTGGTTTTACATTTCATACTAATATTAGTTTCATCTAACCTCTGGTTCTTTTTTTAGGTCTCCCGCAAAAAGCGAAAGACCTGTGCTTCTTTTCTAAACCTTTTGTCCAAACGCGGACGATCTGTGCTTCTTTTCCCGACCTTCCGTCAAAACATGCGGACAGCCTACGGTCTGACGAGTCCGTACCAGCCTGCCAGCAGATATTTTACACCTTTTTCTGCAAACCGCAGTGCTTCTTCCTCGTCATCAATGTGCGTTACCATAAATATAAACATATCGATCTGTGAATGGGACATCCAGTGTACAACGCTTTGTTCCACCATCGGCACATGGTAAGCTTTGCACATCGCTTCACAGATAAATGCATTGTGCTCATCCATCTGGTCGACCAACCGGTCCGGCATACGTTCCATACTTGATCCCTGCGCTTTTGTCAGCACTAAAAGCACTTCATCCCGGTAGGTGTACAGTTCATGGACAACCTGTGCGACTGCTTCAAAATCGCTGCTGTCATCATGCTCTTTTGCCTTGCCGCTCTCCATCTCCCTGACTTCAAAAGAAAAATGCTCCCGCAGAATTTCATTGAGCCGATCCATAAAATTTCCTACCACCTCACAGAACAGATCGTCCTTGTCCTGAAAGAAAAAATACAGTGCCCCTGTGGTCACACCCGCCTTCTGGCAGATTCCGCGGAGAGACGCCCCCACAAACCCTTTTTCCATAAATTCTTTTTTGGCACATTGGATCAGGTGTATCTTCGTCTCGCTGTCATGTATTTTCTTTCCTGCCATGGTACGCTCCCTGTAAATAAAAATGTAACATAACGTTGTTATGTTAGATAACACCGTTATGTTACATCATTCCCATGTCTATGTCAATAGAAAAACTTATGCATTTTTCTGTTTGTGTTTATCATAAGCTGCAAACATGCCGGCAAGCAGTGTTCCGGAAATAGAATGCCAGGTGCAGGAAACTGCGCAGATGATCGCAGACTCCGGTGTTGCGGAAAACTGTGCGGTCGTTGTGGCAAGGTTTGTTGCCAGTCCCGCATTCTGCATGCCAACTTCGATGGCAATGGTTCTCTTTTTGGCGGTATTCATGCCAACAAGTTTTCCTGCTCCATAACCAAGCAGATAACCAAGTCCATTGTGAAGAAAAACAGCTACAAAGATTACAGCTCCGGACTGGAAGAACTTCGCGCCCTGGGAAGATACCACACCACCAACAACACACGCCAGCCCCAGTACTGCCACACCCGGCATAATTTTCTGTAACTCACTGAACATTTTCTTTTTCCCCAGCAGATAGTTTAAAAGGAAGCCCAGTGCTACCGGAAGAATAACCGTTTCCACAATGGAAACAAGCATTGGCAGTGCCTTGATGGAAATATTGGTTCCGCTTGCCAGAAGAGAAACCATAAGTGGTGTCATGATCGGGGAAAGAATCGTGGATACGGTTGTCATTCCCACGGAAAATGCCACATCTCCACCGCAGAGATACGACATGATGTTGGATGACACACCACCCGGACAACAACCTACCAGAATGAGTCCCAGTGCAATGCCTGCAGGAAGATGCAGCACTTTCGTCAGTGCGAATGCAAGAAACGGCATAATCAGATACTGTGCCAGTGCACCAACACAGATATCGAATGGTCTCTGTGCCAGAATTTTAAAATCCTGCGTTGTCAGTGTCAGACCCATACTGAACATAATAATACCGATGATGATCGACTGACTTGTAAACTTATTGGAAACCGGATCGGTAAATAACTGATGGTTTACCCATCCCATCATTCCCGGAACGATAAATGTTACTACCGCAATTGCAATTACCACAATTGATGTGTAGTCCGATAACCATTTGCTGAGTTTTTGTAGTGCTTTCATAAACTTTTCCTCCTTGGTCTGTTCACTGAAAAACGAATTCAGACATTAAAAAAGTCCCTTCCCAGATACTACTCTGGAAAGGGACGAATAAAATCCGCGTTACCACCCTGATTCCACAGAAAAACTCTGTGACACTTCACATACCAACATATGCTATCCCATAACGGAGGAAACCGGCAAAGTTTACTCACAGTTGTCTGCTTTCAGCCCGCTTCTTAGAGAGGATCATCCATATCCGGCTACTACCTGTTCGCACCACCCACAGGCTCTCTGAAAATAACGATAAGATACGATGCTGTTCTCGTCAACGAATTTCGGTGAACAATATTTTCTTTATGTTGCCTATTATAGACTCCTGACAAAATATGTCAAGAGAAAAATTTTCCATCATCTGCTTTTCTGATTGACCTCCACGTTTGTTCTTATGGACCATACATTACATCTTTTTCTCTATATGTCCCCACAACTTTTCATCAGTCTTTTTCAAAATGCTGGTAATCCTTCGAATGTGTCCAGTCCCCACCCCAGGTAAATCCATATCGGGTAAAAAGCTTGTAACACAGATCATTGTGATCAATCTTGTGCGGAAAATCCCCACTCCGGTCAACATACGCTTTTGCATTTGCAGGCTCAATCGACAGCTTTCCGTTGACGGTTTTTACATAGGGGTTATAAAGTGTATTGATGTCAACTGCCATGCCCAGACCGTGTTTTGAGATTGTTGTCGTATGGGAAATGAAACGGAAATTAAACGCAGAGGAATTGTTATCGCTCATGGATGCCTCATCATCCGCATCGTATTCATCCACCAGCCGGACTTTTTCAATGGGATATTCTGCCTCATACAACTGCCTGAAAATGGCAAGGACATCCTCTGCAATGGCTTTATTTACCACAAGTTCTCCCTCTTTTGTCTGACCGTCAAACCCCATGTGGAGCACGTGAAGATAGCGGAGATCTTCCCGCGGTACGGTACAATCTGCCTTGTATGATTTTCCCTGCATCTTCTCAAAAATATCGTCCGGGATTTTGGAAATATAGAACGCTTCCTCTGTGATACTTTTGTTCATGTTTTGTTTTTTCTCACTCAGTTCTGTCCCTGAAGTCCTGTGATCCTGTTCTTTTTCACTGTTCTCCTGATCCGCAACCTCAGACTTTTTTGTGTTTGATTTTTCCGGATGCCGAATCAGACGGCTTCCGGTTACGGCTGCGGCAGCTGCAAGTAACACGGCCGCAGTGATGATCATTCCTTTTTGTTTTTTCACCAGTTTCTCCTTACTGACACGTTTCCCTTTTCTGTACATAAAAATTCATCCGCTTCAACATGATAACACCGCTAAGCCTACGCTATCGAAAAAAGTGTCATGTGAAAGCCCGAAGGCCGCATTTCTGCACGGATGAATTGTGTATATTTTAGCACTGATTTTTGGGATTTGCTATATTTTCATAACAAAAAATGCATTTTTCTTTTAATGCACCCTCGAAAAATAATCCATCAGAATTCCCTTAATATGATTATACCTTCTGGCATAAGAATTCTCCACCCGTATAATCTCCATATTGTGTGCCTGGCAGATGGCATTTTTCTTCCGGTCACGCTCCTGCACCACCGCATCCTCGAAATGCTCTTTCCCGTCAAGTTCGATTGCCAGAACCGGCAGTTCCTTTTTTCCCTGTTTTTCGTACACAACAAAATCAAAGTGCCCCATATAAAACAGATCATCATATGTCATGTTGTCCTGAAACACCTGCGATATGGCAACTTCTTTGTGGATCACATACTTACTCTGGGAAAGCCAGATATTTTCGAGCGCATGCGTCAGGTTTTCGAGAAATGCATTTTCGGTAGCGGTAGAAAACGGCTGGATGCCAAGTGCACGGGAACTGATATGTTTTTCCGTGATTTCTGACTTCCCGTTGGTTTTGATGTACTGCGCAAGTTCATAAAGATCATCGTCTGCCTGTCCTGCATGCAGACGCTCCAGTTCTTTGCTGTCTGCGAGCAGAACAAGTTTGTCTTTCGCCCGTGAGGTTGCAACATTGATCAGTTCCTTATTGTTTTTCAGCCACTGATAGGTACCGGCATTGGTGCGGTCGGACAGTGCCGTGGAAAAAAGCACCACATCCTTTTCATCTCCCTGAAAAGCATGCACCGTTCCACAGACTAAATTTTCGAGGTGGTTTTCTTTGATCGCCTGCTCGATCAGTGCCCGCTGGTTTACAAACGGTGTGATCACCGCGATACTTTTGTCCGTGTTCTGCTTCGCGTATGCAATGACCTCGTCTGCTTCCGCCGGAGATGTATTTTTGATCTCGGCACGATCGCTTTTTACATCTACATAGACAAGCGGCTCCGGCTCTTTGCTTTTTGAACAGATCTGCAGTTTGGAATTGTAATATTTTTTATTGTTAAATCCAATAATTTCTCTGTTGCAGCGGTAATGGCTGCGCAAAAGCACTTCATCACTCACCGCATCACATGCCAGATACGTTTTGTAAATTGAATTCTTTCTGTAATCATATTCCTCTGCCACATGATACCGCCGTCGCAGCTTGCGGTTGATCAGTTCTCCGAGCAGAATAACCGGATTCAGCTGCTGTGGATCTCCCACAAGCATCAGTTTCTCTCCACGGATAATCGGGACAAGAGAGATCGCAACATTGCACTGGCTGGCCTCGTCCATAATGGTCATGTCAAACAGCGGCTCCGGTTCCCCGATCTTATGTGCCGATATACAGGTAGTGATAATGATTGGAAAAACACGCTGCAGCTTTTTTACATTTTCGGATTTCTGCATGTATTTGTTGAATGCCCGCGCCTGTGTCTCTGGATTTTCTCCAGAATCTAAAATCTCCCGCAGTTCATGATATTTGGGTTCTTCGAGTGTCTTGATATAACGCGCAGACGTATAAAATAAATACTGATAAAATTCTTCTTCGTTGCGGTCGAGAAGCTGCAGGGCATCCGAATCGGAAATTTCGCCAATCTGGTGGATTCTCTGATCGAGCCTCTGCATCTGGTATCCCTGCAGGTCCATCTGAAACGGGAGCAGGTTCATGGCATTTTTGATATGTTCCTGATATTCCATCAGATGCGAAAGTGTCTCTTTCCGCTCCTTTAAATCCAGAATTTCCTCATACTCTTTCAGTCTCGCAGAAAGACGTTTTGCACGGTCAATCCGGTCATCCTTGCGCTTATCGAGCGTGGACGTAAATATTTTTACGGTCTGCACCTGATTGCGCAGGCGGTTGATGTAGCTGATTGCAGCTTTAACTTTGTCTATATTCCCAAGCCGCAGTACCGGAAACGGAATGGTCTGTCCATGGTACTCAAGATGTGTCAGTTTTTCAAATACATTGTCGATTGGAACGTTATTGTAGGACGCAAATAAAACGGTCGTATTGTTAAAAAACGCCGTTACTATCGTGTTGATGATCGTATTTGTTTTTCCCGTGCCCGGTGGCCCCTGTATGTAGGCAAGCGGATATTTCATGGCGTTGTTGATTGCCAGCAGCTGATCCAGATTGATGTTCTGATTGATCAGTGCAATCGGATACGCCTTGGTGCGGCGCGGCCGTTCTAACAATTCCCCGAAGAAGGCTTTGACTGGATAAGTAACCTGCTGCTTTTCAAACATATCAAGTATGGCTTTGTACTCGTCATGCAGATTCAGCACTACATCCATCCCAAGCCCCAGCACATACGGCATATCATCTACGACCGGCTTTTGCCCGCCATGACCGGTAATCGCATCTTTGATTTTTTCCAGATTATTTTCAAAATCTTCCAGCAGTTCGTACTCGTCCGCATCCAGAAATTTACGCGCATTTTCCGTCTGTCCGTCAATGCCAAACTGTGTGCAGACTGTGATATCTTCATCCGGCTGAAACACTCTGTTTTTTACATCAAGGTTCAGGTTCCGGTATGCCAGAACATACAGCCCCTTCGCCGTGTGAATACTCAATACATTGAGTGCCAGTTTCTTAATTCTTAAATTGGTGCTCTTTTTCTTTTCGTGAGACAGGGAATACTGGAAATTTGACACGACCTCCTGAAACTGCTGATCGTTAAGTGCATACCGTCCGTTTTTCACACGATCCCCATCGATATAATGGATCAGATCATAATCGGTGATGTAAGGCGTCGTATCCATGCGGTTACACAGTTCCAGATAATTTAGTATTTTCAGATTTGCAGAGCTGGAAAAAATAGTTTTATAACGCTCCGGATACATCTCGATATCTTCGATCAGCTGCCTATTTTCCGGACAGTACGTTCCTTCAATGACTTCCGTGGACAGAATGGAATCCACAAAAATTTTGTCATATTCCCCCAGTGTATACATTCCGAGGTGCAGACCATCTACTTTGAGGGTACGTTTTGCCGGATCAAGATCACGGATTCCAATCCAGTATTTTGTAATCTGATCCGCTTTGTTCCGATATTCGATTTTCAGCCACTTTCCCTCATGAATCGCCCGGAAAATGTCCCTGCAAATCTGATTCATACTATGCTCCGTCCTGTTTTACATGATATCTCTATCATTCATTATGATGTTCGGACAGAACCTTTGTCAAGCAAATCCTCAATTCCCCTTGCTGCTCAAAGGATTACTTCTGGTTTCAAAAAACTGATTGTTATCTATGCGTGCGCGGTTTTTGTCGTTGTACATACTGCTCTGCCGGATTGCGGCATTTTCTTTTTCCTGTTCCGGTGTGTTCTCCGCAAAATATTTTGGTCCTGCGGTAACCGGATCTGCATCCGTTCCTACAAGCATCGCTGATTTATCCGTATAATTTTTGGGTTTCATGACATACCTCCAACTTTTTTGTTAGTATGTCCGTTCTTTATCCTCTCCACTCTCGTAAGTAAAAGTTTGTAAAAACTTCCGTAACCGTTCTGTCTTCGGATTCTCGAAAAATTCTTTCTTAAATCTTCTTCTAATGGAATATCGTACTCTTTCTCAATTATATTTAGCTTCCCGCTTTGTGTAAGACTCTTTGAAAGCAATGCCCCCAACAGACGATGTAATTCATGCTTTTCATCCTGACGAGGTAACTTCTTTGCCAATCCAATCAAAACAATATTAAGCATATCCTGCTTAATATCATCATATCTTATTTCCTGCCTTTGAATACTTTAACGCTTCCTTGCAATATACAGACTGATTTACAATCCAAATCAGGCACACTACAAGAGAAGGTAAGAATCCTATGCCAAAAACGGGTGCACTTCTGCTAAACTGTTATTCATAACCAAACCTCAACCTCCTTATCAAACTTGAATTGAGATTTCATGTATTCCAAGGGATTTAATAATTGTTATATTTTATTATCAAATATCTCTGAATCCCTTGAAAACACTAAGTTTGTCGCAGGTGATCTTTCCCTTAGACTTTCCCTTATGTTATATCTTCCCATATGGATTTATGAACCCTGATAAGGGAAAATACAAGGAAAAGAAAATCCTCTAAAACAGTATAACACAAAATAAAAACGACATGGTGAACTGATTGAAATGCTTCTGATTTTTGTAACAAATGATTGATTGAATGATAAGGAGATTTGATACGATGAGAACAATATTTGCAGAATACAATCTACACAGAAACAGCATAGATGTTTATACTTCTGCTGGCTATATGCTCCGCATTGACTGCTGGGAAGCAGAAAAGAATTTAAAAACAACACCCAGATTAGATTGTGCATTAAATGCACTTGCTATTGATGAACCACTTGAATATGCAAGACTATACCTTGATGGAACTATGCAGATGTGGGTTGATGCCGAAGATTCATTTTATTTATGATGATTATACTGTCACTCCTAGTGTCTCCAGAGAGTGACAGTTTCATTGTCATTTTGAGCTCGTCTTTTTTAAGACAAGCCTCGTATATTTATTTGTAAGCTGCGTTCGCTTCTTCTTGAGTGATTTTCCCAGTTTTAACAGCATCAGAAATTGCTTCGTCTAATTTAGTATAAACAGTAGTTGTCACAACTCCGAAGCCGCTGACGAACAGCAGAGCGATCCACAGCCACTCATACTGTTGTCGCCGGTCTGCGGATTCTGAACATCGTCCGAAGGCTTGGTGGTATCGTCAGACTTGGTAGGAGCGGCAGGTTTGGTTGCCTTCTGACCTTCTTCGATAGTCTGAGTCGTTACTGCAGAGCCACCAGCAGAATCAAAGGTTACGGTATAGTTTTTATTTCTTTGTTGTAACAGTCTTAGCTTTTGACCAGCCTGAATAAATCCTTATGGATTTGCCGTTAATCTTAACTGTCTTATAGGTGCGAACTCTTACATAATACTTTTTCTTGCCCGAAAGCTTTGAAATTTTCTTTGATACTGTTGTATTCTTGCCTACTGTTACGGTCTTAGCCTTGCTGAATTTACTTGAGGCACTGTACTGTACCTGATAGCCTGTTGTCTGTGTAGCCTGCTTCTTCCACTTTACTGTAAACTTCTTTGAACCTGCTTTAAGTGAGGAAATACTTGTTGCCTTTGGCTTGATTGTGAAATAAAGCGTCTTTGTTCTGCTGTATTTACCCTTAAAGGTAATCTTTACTGCGTACTTGCCAACATACTTTCTGCCTTTTGCATAAGACACAGTATAGTCAGTATTCTTAACAAGTGTCTTTCCTGTTCTGTCCTTAACAATAACCTTAGGTGTTCTAACCTTTCCGTTATATGTTAATGATGTTGCTTTAAGCTTTATGCTTGATGCCTTTGGAATTACTGTCGTTGAAAGAGTTTTCTTACATACCGAACAGTAATTTACTATCTTGCCGTTTGCTGTTGGGGTTGCCTTTGTTACGGTTTGCTTTGTGGTGTGGGCAATCTTAGCAATATTGCCCCAAGATGCAAGGTCGGTTATTTCCTTTGTACCGAGTACATCTTCATAGAACTTGCCACAACCTTCGCACTTGTAGTATGCTTCCTTACCGCCCTCTGTGCAGGTGGCAGCTTTCGCAGCAACCAAAGTCAGATTGTGAGTGTGCGGTACAGTTTTGTAATATCCACAGGTGTCGCAAACATTGTCAGAACCGTAATCGTGAGCCGCTTCGTCCTTTTTGTCGTGGCAACGAGAACATTCATGCCAGTGGTTAGTATCATCAGACTTCCATTCTGTGCCTGCGGTATGTCCGGGAGCCGGAATCTTCACACTGGTTTTATCGGTAATTTCTACCGATCCTGTTGCATCTGCGAACCACTTGTCACAGCCATCGCAGGTGTAGTATGCGGAATTGCCCGCAGTAGTGCAGGTGGCAGCTTTCGCAGCAACCAAAGTCAGATTGTGAGTGTGTTCTTCGTTTTTATTTTTGTAATAATATGTAACAACCGTTCCGTCCGAAACAATAGGCTTATTCAAGCCGTCAACCTTTATAAATTCATAATCATAAAGTGTTTTTGCCGGTGTTAAATCAAGCTTTGTGCCGTATGGCACGGTAAATGTTCCGCCGGCAGTGTTTGGAATTTCAGAGCCGTCCTCAAATTTATACTGAATTGAAACGGTTGTGTAGCGCTGTGTTTCCGTATTGTCGTCTGCAAGCACATTTCCGTTTTCATCGAGCACCTGAAATGCCACGGTATCGCCGCTCTTAAGCTGTGCATCAGACGGAATTTGATAAATAAGCGAGCAACTCTTTAAGCCTGAATTAAAGTCGCTTTTGATGTGATCCAAAGCACCGAGCGGCCAGAAATTTGCCTTATCATTCCAAACAGGAATGTCAAAGGTTTGTACTGTTTGAAGCGGATTCCCCGATGAATCGGTCGCAACGCTTCCGTCGGAGTGCTTAATCCACATTTTGAATTTTAATTGTCGTGCATTTTTATCTGAAATGTTTTGAATAACAGTTCTAAGCTCGATTTTTTTACCGTTCATATTAGTATTAAATCTGCTTTTGCTGTTGCCGCTCAAAAGTCGGTCATTGCGATTATATGTGTAATTATAATATGAACTTGTTTCAAGGTCGGTAAAATCAGACGGCTTTGAATAAGCGCCCGTATATTCCTTAACCTCGGGAGTTGCAACATAAAGGTCTACATCCTTAACAAGCTGAGACATTCGCTTGAAGCCCTGCAAACGGCAAACCTCACAGAATTGATAGTTTGTGTCTCTCATTATGCACTCATAACTTGAAACAAGCATTTTTGAGCCGTAAGCATTGCGGCAGGTATATGTGTTTCTAAAACCTAAAAGCTGTCGCCATTTTATCTTTTCCGGGTCTTCAACCGAGGAAAGATTGAGTGATTTAAGTTCCTTATCGTCAAGCAAATATCCGTTACTGTATTCATCACCGAGACCGAGCAAACCGTGTCCAAACTCGTGTGCAAAAGTTTTTGACGCACGATAACTGTCTGATGGCGAAATGAAATAATGGAAGCCGTATTCACGGTTATTATAAGCACCGCCGAAATCTGATTCTGTGTTTACAACCATAGCGAACTGAGCAATATAATCGTGAACATAATAATAAGGCTCATATTCCGAACCGGACGGAATTGTGTTTGGATCACACTTTTTTTTGATATGAGCATCGTGAATTTTCTCGATAAATTCAGGACCGATACATCTCTCAAAAATATGATTTTTCCACTGACTTCCGTGGAGATTATTAGAAATAACAGGCGAATTATATTTGTCGACTATAACATCAAAGAAGGTGCTTCCACCATTGCCAAAAGTCGATTCGGAAGCTGTGCAAAGAGCGTAAACATTGAATCTGTCGGCATAACTGCGATACGGTTCATATTTCATAGCGTCCTGCCAAAGTCGTTTGACATCATTGATGAATTTGCCCTGCTGACTTTTTGTGTATCCCTCGCCGCAAACGACAACAACCATATTTTCCGTGTCGCTGCGTGTTTTTTGGATGGTATAAACAGGGATGGTAGGATTAGAATATTTTCCGTCATTTGAATACCACGGGCCGAGGGTGAGCTGAATGCTTTGCTCGGTGCTGACATTCCAATCGGGATTTGCGTCCTCGGCAGGTTCCGAAATTGTATAATCATCCTCTTGCTTATTTGGAGCAGAGCCGATATAAGGACTGCTTTGTGAGCCGCTGCCGGAAGTTGTAACAAAATATTCGGAATCGAGATAAAATGCAGGTCTTACGCCCAAATCGGAATACCACGGAGCATAACGACCGACCTGACCCGATGAACTGATATAACGCATATCGTGATTGCAATCGGTAACAGGAGTGCGAAGCCAATAAGGCCAAGCCATACCGTCATTATTATACGCAACATAATAACCTTTGAGATTTTTCCACACGGCATTAGCCTGCTTTACATCAAGAAGAAAAACCTTTTCGGTTGTAGTTTCAAAATATGAACTGTCGTAGTTTGCCACCGCTTCCGAAATATCGGTGTAGTATAACAAATCCGAATTTGCGTCTCCATCAACTATGCCCTTGTTGTATTCGGGATGAGAAACGAGAGAACGCTGGGTAACGGTTTTCATTGCCGCAATTTCAGATTTTGAAAAAGCGTTGAGAAAACCCGCTTTTTCGTTGTACGCTCCCACACCGCTTACATATCCGTCTTTCGGAGGGTTGCCGCAAAGCCAATCGACTTTGCCTTCAGCTGCGGTCGAATTTAACCAAGAACGCATATTGCTGTCTTTCCAATAGTTAGAACCGTAATCATCACGCTTATAGCTTCTGCTGTGTGATTTTGAATTGCTGTTGTCATTTGTTTTGGCATCATATGCAAGGGTGTCAACAATTTTGTCTGCAAGCATAAGCGGTCCGTTATTGTCAATGCTTACACATCGCCAAAGAATTGAGGCATTGTTATACGCGCCCATTTTAACATAGTCGCCAACTTTAATATCGGGCTTTGATGCCGCCTGAATGGTCATCGGCAAAACGGAGATTGCCATGCACAATGCCAAGAATATTGCGGTTATTTTTTTCGTCATTAAGGAACCTCCTTTATAAGCTATATATTTGCTTTTATTATATTGTAAGGTGTTATATGTGTCAATGAAAATCCACCTTATTCCGTGAAACTTACCATAGTGTTACATCCCTTTTTTTCAGCAATAATACCTGCTGGAAACTGATTTTCGCAATACATTTTATTTCAC
>OGRI01001790.1_pt1 | contig 16945 bp, 10 predicted proteins | sample 1553391 | NCBI WGS metagenome assembly OGRI01 (sample SAMEA2580052, study PRJEB22360) | human gut metagenome | reverse complement strand
AAAACTGGTTCAGGATAATTATGACAAAATGTAGAAATTTCATTGTAATTATTCCTTAAATCAGCACTTGATTTGATTGCTGGCATAAAAACACCTCCTTATTTGATAACAAAATTATACACAAATTTTGTTATGAAGTCAATGGATATACCATTAGTGTTAGCAGGATAAACACAACTATTCATATGTATCTGACCGTGAGGTCGGGAACAAGCCCGTTGGGTGACGTTCCCGGCGGGCTTTCACAGATAAGAAAGCGAGGTTAGAGACAATGGGTTTATTTACGGACGGATTTAAGCTCTTGAAAAAGGCAAGTGAGCCTTTGTATAAGACACCGAAATCCATTCAGGAAACCATAGAAATTATGGCGGTGGCTGAAAACGGTATTTTTGAAGTAAGCAGGAATAAGTATTCCAAGTGTTACCGCTTTCAGGACATCAATTACACAACGGCAACGGAGGATGAGCAGATCGGCATTTTTGAAAGATACTGCAAATTCTTAAATTCGCTGGACTGTAATTATAAGATTACGATTAACAATAAGAACAAAAATATGGAGGATCTCCGTGATAAGGTTCTTATTACAGAAAAAAACGATGGCTTCAATAATTACCGAAGAATCTACAATGACATTATTGAGGAGAAGATTATTGAGGGCAGACAGGGGATTGAACAGGAAAGATACCTGACGATCACGATTGAGAGAAAGAACTTTGAGGAGGCAAAGGCACAGTTTGCCACACTTGAGGCAACAATACACAAGGCTTTCATTGAACTGGGGGCGGAGATTGTGCCGCTTAACGGCAATGAAAGGCTGAAAGTGCTCTATGACTATTACCATCTTGGCGATGAGGGCAGTTTTGATTTTGATATCAAAAAGGCAAAGAAGGTCGGAGCAGATTTTAAGAATGATTTATGTAATGGTATGGTGAAATATTTCCCAGACCATTTTGAGGACGAGAGTAAATACTGCAAGGCACTTTTCATTAAGAAGTATCCCAGCAGTTTATCTGACAGATTTATCAATGAGATTACTTCCCTTCCGGTACACTCCATTACCAGTATTGATGTAGTGCCTGTGCCAAAGGATTTGACCACAAAGGTGCTTCAGAAGAAATATCTTGGTATTGAATCGGATATTATCAAGCAGCAGAGAGTCCGTAATAAGAACAATGACTTCTCCACAGAAATCTCTTATGCAAAGAGAACGGAGAAAAAAGAGATTGAGGCAATTATGGATGATGTTCGTGAGAATGACCAGTGTCTTTTCTTTGTAGGAGTTACCATTATCCTTATGGCAGAAAGTAAGAAGGAGCTTGAGAGTGTCTGCGAAACAGTAGAAACAATCGGAAAACGTAACAGTTGTACGATTGATACACACTACTTAAAGCAGAGGGAAGCACTCAACACGGCACTTCCGATTGGTGTAAGACAGGTGGAAACAATGCGTACCCTTCTTACCCAGTCGCTTGCGGTGCTTATGCCGTTCAATGTGCAGGAACTGAATGACAGTACAGGTAATTATTACGGTATAAACCAGATCAGTAAGAATGTGAATATTGGCAACAGAAAGAAGCTCATCAACGGAAATGGCTTTGTATTCGGAGTGCCGGGTTCCGGCAAATCATTCTTCTGTAAGATGGAAATGGGCAGCGTATTTTTATCGGGGGATGATGAGATTATCGTCATTGATCCGATGAACGAATATTTTGATATTGCACAGACTTATGGCGGAACCGTGGTAAATATGTCCACATACACGGACAACTATGTAAATCCGCTTGAGATGGATGTGTGGAGTCTTGATCCGAATGATTCAAAGGGAATGATAAGGGAAAAAGGGGAATTTATGCTTGGTCTTTGTGAGCAGTGTATCGGGGACAGCTTAAATTCCAGACAGAAATCAATCATTGACCGCTGCGTGAGAAAGATGTATATCGACATCGCAAGGGGCAGGGAAAAGTATATTCCGGTAATGAGTGACTTCTACGATATCCTTATGGAACAGCCGGAGGACGAAGCAAAGGATATCGCATTGTCTTTGGAACTTTTTGTAAATGGTTCCCTCAATATCTTTAACCATCAGACAAATGTTGATGTAGATAACCGATTCACGGTATATGGTATCAGGGACTTAGGCACGGAACTTAGTCCTATCACAATGCTTGTTATGATGGAGTCCATTCAGAACAGAATTGTAGAAAACGGGCAGAAGGGCAAGGCAACCTGGCTCTATATTGATGAGTTCCACGTCCTGCTTAATTCGGAGTATTCTGCAAAATATTTACAGCAGCTCTGGAAGAAGGTGAGGAAACAAGGTGGACTGTGCACGGGTATCACTCAGAACGTCGTGGATCTTTTACAGAACTACACCGCCACTACAATGCTTGCAAACTCGGAGTTTGTTGCACTCTTAAAGCAGGCGAATACAGACAGTTCCAAGATGGCAGAGGTTATCGGTGTATCAGAGGCACAGCTTCGTTTCGTAACCAATACTGCATCGGGAATGGGACTTATCAAGTGTGGTTCCGTGGTAATTCCGTTTGATAACCAGATCAGCAAGGACACTGACCTTTACAGACTGTATAACACCAATATCCACGAAAAGATTGCGGAGCAGAAGAAAAGGGAGGCAAAATTTGCTGATTAGAATTGCAATGTATCAGCCATTTGGACTAAGTTCCGGATGGCTACTTTTTACCTTTTTTAAGGATACAGAAAGAAGGTGGGAACATTGAAGATAAAAAAAGTGGATGACAAGCCTATGGTCATTCACACTAAGAAAAAAGCTAAGATTCATATGCATGAACCGAAGAAAGCTAAAATTAAGGGCAGTAACATTTACACTGTACAGCGTGGTCCGAAAATTGCCAGTGCAAAGATAAATGATACAGGTAAAAAGAAGTCTTATCGTAAGAGTACCATTCATCAGGCAGAGAAGAAAGAAAAGGAACCTTCAAAATTTAAGAGAAATATACGGGAGTCCAATACTTCTATCAAGACGAAGAATACCAATCTTCATATAGCAGGAAGAACGGGAGCACTTGCGACTGGAGCAGTTACAGAGCAGGTGGAAGGCGGGCAGGAAGTGTCACAGGCAGCTTATCTTGCATATGAAGCAAGCCGTCCGGTTACGGGAACTGCTTCAAGGGGAGCGTCACTTTTCAGAAAGAAAGCGGCAGCCGAAGCAAAGAGGCGTATCAAGAAGGTAGAAACAGGAAAGAAGCTGGCAAAAAAGATGGGAAAGAAAGCTGCCAGTGATACGGCAAAAAAGGTTGCCGGTGACAAGACAAAGACAGCAGCGAAAGAAACTGCCAAGAACACTGCAAAAGAAACTGCCAAAACTACGGCAAAAGCGGCAACCACAGCGGCAGGTACAGCGGTTGCACCGGGAGCAGGTATAGCAGTCGGCATGGCGGCAGGCTATGCCACGGGTGTATCTATTGAGGCGAAGGATGTGAAAGCAGCGAACCGTAGCAGAAAGATTAAATTTTTTCTGGATAAGATGAAAGAACAGGAAAATCAGACGGACAGTGTTGTAAAACTGGTAAAAGATCTGATTGTAAAAAAGGCAGTTCTCTGGATAAAGGCGGCAGCTCCGATTATCGGACTTGTACTTTTGCTGTTGGTTCTTTTAGTGGTAATCGTTGCAGTTCCGGTTATTGCTGTGATAGCGATTCTTTATAATTCACCATTTGCCTTATTTTTACCGCCGCTGGAGTCAGGAGATACAGTGCAGACAGTTACAAGTGCTTATGTGTCTGAATTTAACCGTGATGTGAATACCAAAGTGAATGAACATACCGGATATGACTTTGGCGAACTGGTGTATGTAGATTATGAGGGAATGGATGAAAATCCAAGTAACTACTACGACATTATGGCGGTCTACATGGTCAAGTATGGTGTAGGCGATACTGCAACAATTATGAATGATATATCAAAGGGGTGGTTGCAGACTGTAGTAAATGATATGTGTTCTTATACTACAAGTAGTGGAACAAAAGATGTGGAGGAAACAGACGCAGATGGCAATGTAACAACTGTTACGAAGTCGGTACTGTATGTAAATGTTACGCTCAAATCATACAGAGATATGATTTCCGTTTATGGATTTAATTCTGATCAGATAGAAATGCTTGAGCAGATCATGAGTCCTGAGTTTATGGGACAGCTTGGATATGCCGGAAGTGGAAGCGGTGGAGGCGGTGGAAGCCCCGGAGTAAGTTCCATGACAGAGGATGAAATAAATGCAATCCTCAGTGGTATTACAGATAGCAGGCAGAAAGCAGTCTGCTCTTATGCCCTTCACAGAGTGGGTTATCCTTACAGTCAGGAATTAAGAGATAGTGGCAATTATTATGATTGCAGTTCACTTGCGTATTATTCATGGAAGGATGCAGGTGTGAATATCAGTCATGGAGGAGCAACTACAGCAGCGGCAGAAGCACAGGGACTTGATGAAGCAGGAAAGACCGTATCTTATGATGAAATGCAGCCTGGTGATCTTATCTTTTACAGTTTCACAAACAACGGAAGATATAAGAATATCAGCCATGTGGCAGTATATGTCGGCAATGGCAAGGTGGTAGAAGCCCTGAATGAAAGAGTTGGCGTAGTTTACCGTGATGTGGCAAGTGTCGGAAAAATTGTAGTAATTGGCAGACCATAGAAAATTGGCAGAGAGGGCGAAAGTCCTCTCTGGAACAGGAGGTAAGAATGGATTTAAAAGATATGATTCTTGTAATGGAGAATTATAAGGGAACAGAAAGAAATATGCTTATGACTTTGGAAGATTATAAGAAGTTCGTTGCCATTGATGATATGTCAGAGCTTGCAGATCAGATGCTGCTTCTTGGAAGAACGCTTGCGGAAGGTTTTACAGAGTATTACAGGGCAGCAAATGTTACAGTTTTTGCAAAATTCTGTAGAGATGATGTGGAACTGGGACGCTTTTTGCAAGGATATTATAATGATTCAAAGAAATTTTACTTTGATAAGGCAACAAGTTCCCCAGAGTGTATTACAAAGATGGATGAGATTGGAATGACGGATAGAGGCTGGATAGATGACTTTATCCTGCATTATGAAAAATGCGACAGGACATTTGAAAGAGGGCAGACATTTCATAATTTTAATGACCACGATTATATGGTACTTGAAGCATTATCTCCACGCAATCTTGTGGTAATGGATATGAAAAGCGGCTCTCTCACGATTGCTCTCGGAGCAACAGAGTATAAGCGATATCCGAAAGACGAGGAGCCAACTAAGGATAACACAGCGATTGGGGTATCGTGGGAGCACGGGATTTATCTTGGGTCCACACTTTCGCAGACCAACTTTAAGGCATATAAAAGAGAATACGGAACACCTGAAAAGATAAAAGATGTTTATGATTACAGGGCGAAACTCAAGCAGAAGTTTTATTTTTATCAGGATTTGTCAAAGGATGATGATATTCCCAAAAATATGCAGAATGATTTCCTGCACCAGATGTATAAGGAATTTGGAACGATAGAGGAGGAATATTTTTATGACAGGCTTGAAGATGGAAAGTATGATGAAGGTTTTAAGGAAAGACAGGTAAAAGAAAAAAAGAGCCGATGAGGAAAAATGGAATTGGAGGCTGATATCGAATGGAAAGAGAATTTGATATTGAGATAAAAGAAGTTCTCTCAAGGGTAGAGACAGTAAAGGCAGAGTCACTTGACGATGCCATAAACAAGGCAATGGATATGTATTATTCAGAGCAGATAGTCCTTGATGCGGAGGATATGAAGGGAGTTGATTTTTCGCCATACAGCGAAGAACAGCTCCCTTCTTCATTAAAGGAAAATGGAGGAAAGACACGATGAAAAATGAGCAGACAGCAGTTATTAAGGATATGGAATTTTTATTAAACGAACTTCATAAGGAATGGGAAAGACCGGGAGAGGTAAAATCGTCTGTCAGTATTCCATATGAGAAAGTTGAGGAAATCAGCAGAAAGCTGAATGTGATTGTCTATGAGACACAGCAGTCGGCTGACAGCGACGGACTTGCCTTTAAGCAGAGCATAGCCAAGTCAAAGCAGTGTTATGTGCTTCTCAGGATTATGCGAAAGATTGTAAAAGGAAAGGGCAAATGTGATAGACAGGTGGTTGATGCAGAATTTGTGATTGAGCTTGACGGGGAGGAGTCAAAGCTCTTTAAGGAAATGTTTGCAGAATTACTGAAGTAAAAGGAGGGTGACACATGAGTGTTGATATGAAGGTCAAAGCGATATATGATTCAGAAATCAGCAACATCACCCGTTCTGAAAAGAACTGGAAAGATGTATTAAAGGTTGCAGGTCAGTTATATCGCTATGAATTTGATAATATCGTTATGGTAACAGCTCAGAGATCACCGGAGAAAAGTACCCTTATGGCAGATTATGACACTTGGAAGAAAGTGGGAAGATATGTAAAGCGTGGAGCAAAGGGCTGTGCTATCTTCCCCTCAAGGGCACTTAATCCCCGTATGAGATATATTTTCGATATCAGTGATACAGGCGGAAAGAATGTGAAGCTGACATGGGATCTGGAGGGGGAAAACCTGAAAAGTTATGCAGACTTTCTGGTATCGGAAGGACAGATGGAGCGGTATAAAAGCGATGACAGGGAATCACTAAAAAATACGCTAAAACAGTTTACAGGAACAAATGTTTGGGATATAATAAAAGAGGAGTTCGGAGATAGAATGTCCGAACTTATGCAGCTATCAGGTAGTGTGATAAAGGAATTCAACGAAAAACGCAAGGGCTTACAGCAGGATAGCGATATGGAGCAGTTAGTATATTCCAGTGTTATGTATGCTGTAGGGACGAGATGTGGATTTGACTTATCTGTGCAAGAACAGGATTTCAGTCAGATTGTAAACATCAAAGATGAGGAGATAGTTTACCGTCTTGGTTCCCTTGTATGCGATGTCTCCTGTAGTGTTCTTAGAGAATTTAGTAGGAATTTACAAACGATTGAGAGCGAAAGGAGAATATCATATGTTAGAAGCAATGACTTACAAGGAAGTGGACGGACTGCTGTATCCGGAGCTGACAATGCCGGACGAGACAGAGGATTTAACGAAGCTGGGCAGATACGGGAGAATGGCAATGAAGTATCTTCTGGAGAACGAACCGGCAAGGTACAAGACACTGATGAGATTCGGGAAGATGTACGAGAAGATGTCGGCAGTAGAGGAGGAAGCAAACCAGCTTTACGATCAGTTGGAGGAACAGTATCTAATGAAGCACAAGCCACAGAATCCGTCATCGACAATGGAGATGTGGAAGATAAGAGAGCAGGCGAAGATGCAGGCAGAGGAAGTAGTGCTCCACCAGATCGTGATGAAGTTTCATTAGAAACACAGGAAGAATTAAATAGAGAGCTTGATGAGATTAACTCATTGGGTGTCAGTAAGGAAGCCGAATATACACAGGCTTCCTTTTTTTTCGACCAAAACGGGCAGGCAAGTTTTGGTGTGAAGCAGCCGGAGAAAACCAGACACAATGAATTTATGCGTCAGTTCGAGGAGGATAAAAAGGCTGCCCTTGCCAGAAAATATAATTACCTTAATCCAAAGAAAGCAGAGAGTGTACCAAGTGAGTATGTAAAAGAGATACTTATGAAAGGAACTGGCTTTGTCGGTGGAAAAGGCAGGGTGTGTGAAATCTATCAGACAGAGATAGACGCAGGAACCAGAGCAAAGCGTATCAAGGCAGAATATGGTCAGGGGGGTGCAAGCTGGCCGCTTGACGGTCTAGGCTTGCACGGGTATGACACATTTCACGGTTCGGGACTTCGTATCCAATGGAAAGATGAAGATGGAGAAGTAGAAGGATACGTTTCGTGGAAGAATGTCGAAAAGGAAATCGGTGTACTTATCCTTACCGGAGAATACCAGTCGGAGACACCTCGTATTGATGAGCTTGCAATGGACGGACTTCGTGAAGATGATGAAGTCATTGACGCAGAGTACCGTGAAGTTGATACGCAGGAGGAGAAATCAGAAATTGATGATTATGCTATTCCTGATGAGCCTGACAGTTATGCTGTAAACAGAAAGGCGGCTGAGTTACGGTATATCAAGCCGATTGATTATGCTGACCGTGTAGCTGCAATGGATAAAGATTTAAGAGATGCCATTGAGATACTTGTGTCAGAATGTAGCTGTTACACACCATTCCGTGCTTTCCTTATGGATGTGGTGCAATCGGATTTTGCATTTATGCCAAATAAGCTGGAACTGATCTGTGAGATAGCGATGGGAAATGTTCAGGGTGAGAGAAAGGCATATTGCAATAATCAGTATGGACTCACAGAATACACTTTAAGCAGTGCAGATGTGAAAGTAAGCTACAAAAACAGAAATGGAGAGAGGGCAGGGGATACCGTATCATGGCGTGAGGTATATGAAATCTTATCCTATATGGTAAAACAGCCATTTTACTGTGGAGAGGACCAGAAGGCAATCTATCAGACCATAAAAAATAAGATTGACAGGGAAAAGATGAATCCTGTTTACCGCAAGTTCTTTGATATTGAGGACAGTGTGAGAGAAAGCCGTCTTAAAACCAGAGAACGGGCGATTGCATATGGCTTGAATACCAAGATTGACACGGATGGTCGTATAATTTCTGATGAGGATAAGAATGTATCGGCAGATATTCCACAGAAGGATACCGAACCACAGGAGGCTGCCCCTGAAACACCTGCACAGGAAGTATTACCGCCAGTGGAAGGTCTGCGTGGAAAAGAAAAAACACAAGACCAGACAAAACTCAATTTCCATTATAACCTGTGGGAAACAGAAAAGGGTGGTGCAAAGACCAGATACCAGTGGAACATTGATGCAATCTGTACACTAAAGCAGATTGAAGCAGAAAACAGACTTGCAACACAGGAGGAGCAGACTGTTTTATCAAAGTTTGTCGGCTGGGGAGGCTTGTCACAGGCATTTGATGAGAATAATGCTGCGTGGAGCAAAGAGTATGCAGAACTGAAAGAGCTTCTTTCCGATGAGGAATACAGTGCGGCAAGAGCAACTGTAAATAATGCCTTTTACACTTCGCCGGAGATTGCAACGTGTATCAATTCAGCCCTTGTGCAGTTTGGGTTTAAAGGCGGAAATGTCTTGGAGCCGTCTATGGGTATCGGTAATTTCTTCGGAAGTATGCCAGCACCAATGCAGCAAAGCAGGCTGTACGGAGTGGAGCTGGACAGCATATCGGGAAGAATAGCAAAACAGCTTTACCAGAATGCCAATATCAGTATTACAGGATTTGAAAACACCACATATCCGGATAACTTCTTTGATGTTGTTATGGGAAATGTGCCATTTGGAGATTATAAGATATTCGATCCAAAGTACAACAAGTATAACTTCCGTATTCACGATTATTTTCTGGCAAAAGCACTCGATCAGGCAAGACCGGGAGGTATGGTTGCAGTGATTACCACAAAGGGAACACTGGATAAGAGCAATCCGACTATACGAAAGTATCTGGCTGAGAGGGCAGAACTTGTGGGAGCAATCCGACTTCCGAATACTGCATTTAAGGATAATGCAGGAACTGAGGTGACTGCGGACATTCTTTTTTTACAGAAAAGAGAGCGAAAAATTGATATAGAGCCTGACTGGGTACATCTTGGTGTCACAGGTGATGGCATAGCAGTCAATTCCTATTTTGCAGAGCACCCGGAGATGATGCTTGGTACAATGCAGTATGATACAAGGATGTTCGGACAGGACAGCAAATATACCGTCTGTGTGAATAATGATGAGAACTTCAATCTGTATGAAGCACTCAATAAGGCAATCAGTAACATCAAAGCACAGATGACAGATTTTGAGAGACTGGCAGATAATGAGGAACAGACAGAGGAAGTCATTCCCGCTGATCCGGATGTCAGAAATTATACTTACACATTCTTTGAAGGAAAACTTTACTACAGGGAAAATTCAGAGATGGTAAGGCAGAAAGTATCACCGACAGCGGAGGGGCGTATTAAGAGCCTTGATGAAATCAGACAGATAACAAGAGAGCTGATTGATATCCAGATGGAGGGCTGTAGTGATGAGGAGCTTGCAGACAAACAGCAGCTTTTGAATGTAAAATATGATAAATTCGTTGGAAAGTATGGAGCAATCACTTCCAAAGCAAACCGTACAGCGTTCAGGGATGACAGCGATTATTCGCTTCTTTGCAGTCTGGAAGAAGTAAATGAGGACGGGGAGGTGAAGAAGGCTGATATGTTTTATAAGCAGACGATTAAAGCAAAGTCCGTGGTGGACAGGGTAGAAACTGCAGTTGAGGCTCTTAATGTATCGGTCAATGAGTTTGGATATGTAAATATTCCTTATATGCTCTCCATTTATGAAACAGACAGGGATACTCTCATAAAGGAACTCGATGGAATTATTTTTCTTAATCCTGACCGTTACAATGAAAATAACCCGGACGCAGGCTGGGAGACAGCAGATGAATATCTGTCGGGAAATGTAAGGGATAAGCTGCGTGTTGCAAAGGCAATGGCGGCTGATACCGATAATCCACAGGCAGAAAGATTTGCCGCCAATGCCGCAGCCTTAGAGAAAGTTCAGCCGGAATGGATTGAAGCCTCGGATATAGATGTAAAGATTGGTACAACTTGGATTGAACCGCTTGATTATGAACAGTTTATCTATGAGCTGCTTAATACACCAAAAAGGGCAAGGGCAATCAGAACGGAGTATTATAATTCCGGTATTCAGGTACACTTGAATAAAATGAGTATGGAATGGTTCATTGAGAACAAAAGTATGGATAAACATTCCGTGGCGGCAACGAAAACCTACGGTACAAGCAGAATGGACGCTTATTCTATTTTTGAGGAAACATTGAATTTAAAAACGGTCACTGTCAGGGACAGGATTGATGACGGTGATGGCAAGTACCATTATGAAGTCAATAAGAATGAGACAATGCTTGCAAGGGAAAAGCAAAATATGATCAAGGAGAAGTTCAAGGAATGGTTATTTGCAGAACCGGAACGCCGACAGAAGTATGTGGAATATTATAATGAAACCTTCAATAATATCCGCCTGCGTGAGTATGACGGAAGCCATTTGCAATTTCCGGGAATGAACCCTGAGATTGAATTAAAACCGCACCAGAAAAATGCGGTGGCACGAATCCTTATGGGAGGAAATACTCTGCTTGCCCACTGCGTCGGAGCCGGAAAGTCGTTTGAAATGATGGCTGCGTGTATGGAACAGAAAAGGCTCGGACTTTCCAATAAGACAATTATGGTAGTGCCAAAGCCGCTTATCGGGCAGACAGCAAGTGAATTTTTAAGGCTTTACCCGTCAGCAAACATCTTGGTTGCAACGGAGCGTGATTTTGAAAAGAGCCGAAGAAAGCAGTTTGTATCAAGGATTGCGACAGGCGATTATGACTGCATCATTATGTCGCACTCGCAATTTGAGAAAATTCCAATTTCGGCAGAGAGAAAGGAGCGAATGCTTAATGAACAGATAAATGAGATCACCTATGCGATTGATGATATGAAGGAGCGGAACGGGGAACGCTGGACCGTAAAGCAGATGGAAAGCCAGAAGAAAAAGCTGGAGGAACAGCTTAAATCCCTGACCGATGAGAGCAGGAAAGATGACCTCATTACCTTTGAGGAGCTGGGTGTTGACTCTATTATGGTAGACGAAGCACACAATTTTAAGAACCTTGCCATTTTTTCAAAGATGAATAATGTGTCGGGAATCAGCAGTAGTGGGGCTAAGAAGTCAACGGATATGCAGCTTAAATGCCAGTATTTATCAGAGATAAATGATGGCAGGGGCATTGTATTTGCTACCGGAACACCGATAAGCAACACGATGTGTGAGATGTATGTTATGCAGCTTTATTTGCAGAAATCGGCACTTGAGGAGATGGGAATTCATCATTTCGACTCGTGGGCGGCTAACTTTGGAGAAGTAACAACGGCACTGGAGCTTACGGTTGAGGGCAGTGGTTTCCGTTTCAAGAGCAGGTTCAATAAGTTTACCAATCTGCCGGAGCTTATGAACATCTTCCGTGAGGTTGCCGATGTGCAGACAGCGGATATGCTTGACCTTGATGTGCCAGCTCTGCGTGGCGGCAAGCCTATCATCGTGGAGTCGGAGCCGGACTGGTATGTGAAGCAGGTAATGGAAGAATTTGTTGTAAGAGCAGAAAGGATAAGGGGCGGGGGTGTTGATCCAAGTGTTGACAACTTCTTAAAGATTACGCACGAAGCAAGACTTCTTGGAACAGACGCAAGACTGATTGATAAGGACGCACCGAACAACCCGGACGGAAAGCTCAATAAGGTAGCGGAAAATGTCTGGAAAGAATATGTAAAAGGAAATGCTGATGGTCATATAGGCTGTCAGCTTATTTTTTCAGATATTGGAACACCGGGACCGGACAAGGACTTTACGATTTATGATTATCTGAAGGAGTCACTTATCAAGTATGGTATCCCTGCGGAGGAGATAGCATTTATTCACGATGCAAAAACAGACGCACAGAGGGATGCACTCTTTAAGGAAATGAGGACAGGTAAGAAAAAAGTCCTTATCGGTTCGACAGATAAGTGCGGAACCGGAGTTAATGTACAGACACACCTTGTTGCAATGCACCATGTCGATTGCCCGTGGAAGCCTTCTTCTATTGAACAGAGGGAAGGCAGAGGTATCCGACAGGGAAATAAAAACGATGAGGTGGCAATCTACCGATATGTTACAAAACAAACCTTTGATGCATACAACTGGTCACTTGTGGAAAACAAGCAGCGTTTCATCAGTCAGGTTATGACAAGCAAGGCAGTGAGCCGAAGCTGTGAGGACATTGATGAGGCAACACTTTCTTATGCGGAGATTAAGGCGGTTGCTACAGGCAACCCTTTAATCAGGGAAAAGATGGAGGTTGACAATGATGTCCAGAGATTAAAGCTCTTAAAGGCGTCTTATGATAATCAGAGATACGGATTGCAGGATAATTTTATGATCAAGTATCCAAAACTCATCAAAACTGCGACAGAGAAACTTGCCAATGTCAGGGAGGATATAAAGGCAAGGGATAAGGAATTGATTGATAACCCGGATTTTGCCATTACCATAGGCAATGCAACTTATACAGAGCGAGTGGATGGTGGAACCGTAATGCTTGAAGCAATCAGCAAATGTAAGACAGGCGAAACCACTCCAGTCGGTAAGTTTCACGGCTTTGAGCTTCTGGTGGAAAAGAATTTCCTCAGTATCAACTATATGGTGCTTCGTGGAAAGACGGAATACAAGGCAGAACTTTCCACAAGTCCGGTGGGAAGTATGGTAAAGCTGGAGAACCTGTTCAACGGACTTCACGAAAATGTTGATTTTCTGGAAAAGAAGATTGAACAGTACCAAAATGATCTTGAGGCTTCAAAGGCGGAGTATGACAAGCCGTTTGCATATAGTGCAGAACTGGAAGAAAAACTTGCAAGGCAGTATGAATTAAATGCCCAGCTTGACCTTGAGAATGCAAAAGCTATGGACGCAGATCTTGGCGGACTGGACGAAGAAAAGTCTGAGGACAGAATAGAAAATGCGGGTATTGTTGCAGAGGATAAGGGAATCTATATGCCAGACAGAAACAGGAAAAGATAGGAGTGAAACTCTATGAGTATAAGGAAAGTGGTCGCAGGACTACTGATTACAGCAGGGATTGCCATTATGGCAGTCCCTTTTTTCTGGCGGGCAACCGGAGAAAAACAGACAGAACAGCTCATAAGTGAATTTGAGCAGACATTGGAGGATGATTACGATGAAGAAACAGATGTGGAGGAAGAGCAAACCTCCATTAGTGAAGAGGATGAAGCCATTCTTAAAGAAGGCGGTGTTATCGGCATCATTGAGATACCGGGCTTAGATATCAGGTATCCGGTAATGGAAGGAACCACAAGTAAAGTGCTTAATGCCGGGATTGGTCATATAGAAGAGACTGCAGGAATCGGTGAGAGTGGCAACTGTGTGTTATGCGGTCACAATGGCAGCAGATATGGCACATTTTTTACACCACTAAGTCAGATATCCATAGGCGATGAAGTGATGATAACCGACAAAAATGGACTGAGGCACATCTATGAGGTAACAGAGACAGAGGTAGTAAATCCGTATGATAACAGCATCAAGACACAGGGTACAGAAAAAGAATTAACTCTTTTTACCTGTTCCCAGAAAGGGACCATGCGTTTTGTGGTCAGGTGCATTTATAAGGAGGCGGTGATGGATGAATAAGAGATACCGACTTGGTGATATAGAAGAGGCAGTATCAGAAATGGAAGAGCTAATCGACATCGAGGATGATATTGCAGAGATTGATGATGACTTTCAGATAGTCGTAAGCGGCTGGTCTGTGTATGTCGAAAGCCTGAATCTGACACTCAGACAGGGAATAGCCTGTGTATGGGATGCAGAGGAAGGATTATTTATGCCTGATTTTGATGTGACTATCGTGTATGAGGGGAACATTGAAACACAGGAGTGGCTCTACTACGAGCAGGACGGAATGGTCGTTACACTTGGCAACTGGTTAAATGGCAGATTGTCTTGTGAACAGATAGAACAGCTTTGGTGTGAGCTTATCATACCGGAGCAAAACAAAGAACAAAAAGAAAGCGAGGAATAGCATATGAAGTATTCAATTAAAGTAAACGAAGTAAGGGCAAAAGAGGGCAGCAACATCAAGGGATTTGCAACAGTAGTATTTGGTGATTCATTTAAGATTACCAATATTGCAATCCTTGAGAATAAGGACAAGGGAGAGCTTTTTGTATCAATGCCTAGATACCGCTCCAATGAGCGTGATGAAAGCAATGGTGTGATTTATAAGGATGTGTGCAATCCTATCACAGCAGAGTTTCGAGAGGAACTCTATACCAATATCCTTGATGCCTATGCAAGAATCAGGGAACCGGAGAAAGAGGAGACACAGAAGCAGGACAGAACACAGGAAATGCCGGAGTTTTCCGTAACTGTGACACCTTATGAGAGGGAAGGCAGTAACATCAAGGGACTTGCCCGTATTTACTTTGAAAACAGTTTCATTGTAAATAATATTAATATCGTGCAGGGCAAAGAGAAAATCTTTGTATCAATGCCTTCTTATAAGACAAAGCAGGTGGACGAGCAGGGCAAGCCAATCTATCAGGATGTCTGCTATCCGGTCACAAAGGATTTCAGGGAAAAACTCTATAATGAGATTATCTCGGAATATGAGAAAGCAAAGGATAAGAGCAACGAAAAGGCGAGGGAGAGTGCAGAGAAACATCATGGCAATCCTGATAAAGATAAGGACAAAGAGGCAACACCCTTTCGATAATTAGTAATCAAGGTACAGGGGCGGCCAAGGCTGCCCCATTTACAGAATGGAGGAAACAGAATGGATATGGAAGCAGGAAAAACACTTACCAATGAGGAGGTTATAAGGGAACTTCTCGAATTATTAAAGAAAAATGCCATGAAAGAGCAGGCAAACGATGTATTTGAGATATGCAGCTATGTGGATGGACTGGAGAAAAAGATTGATTCCATGACGGAAGAACTTACCAATATGCAGAACCAGATCAAAGAAATGCAGGAAGACACACTTGTTAATAATGCAAAAAAGGCATTGTCAGAAGCACAGGAGCGACTTAATGTCAGATGTGAGCAGATAAAGTCACAGGTATTGGAAGTGAAAGCACAGGTCAAATCTACAGCAAAGAGCATAGTTGATGAAGCAAAGGCAAAGGGAAGAGCTGCATTATACAGGGTGTCGGAGTTCTTAGAAATTAAGAAAAGACTTCTTGATATCCGGGAAAATGTAAGAGGTGCAATCAAGACCACGGATAAGGATATAGCAAAGACAGCACTTCTTGCAAAAGGATTTCGTGAAGCAGGGCAGACAGCAGCCAATGCATTCCGCACTTTTGCTGACAAATCGGAGGTAGATTACTCACAGAAAGAGCAGAAACATCCCATTACAAAGGCGGTGCTTGCACCTATGAAAGCAGTGAGAAAATTGTTTGTGTTAATGGAACTGCATCTGGACGCTTCGATTGATAAGCTGGATAATCTCGCTATGAATGTGCAACTTGATAAGGAAAAGCATATGGAGAATGCGAAAGCACAGGAACAGACAGAGCCGGAGATGGCAGAAGCTGAGAGAGTGGAAGCAGAGATTGTATACGCACCGATGGTCGCTGAACCACAGGAGTATCAGTATAATGCAGATGCATTTGAGGCTAGAAAGACATCAGAGGGAAAGCAGGAAAAGGCAGGAAAGGCTCTGCCAAAGGTTAGTGAAGATAAAGTTAGATAAATAATAAAGGCGTATCATCAGAAATGGTGGTACGCCTTGTTAAAGTAGAAAAATTTGGATGTATATGTTATAATATTCCAATCGAACTTATTTTTTGAAATGAATGGAAGAACACTATGAGCAGGAAAAAACAAGTTAATCAGAAAATCACAGCTCTTTACTGCCGTATCTCTCTGGAGGATGGCGGCGATAATGAAAGCATGAGCATCAGCAACCAGAAACTTATGCTCCGGGACTTTGCCGAAAAAAACGGGATGTTCCAGTATGAGTATTATGTAGATGACGGTTATACAGGCCGTAACTTCAACCGTCCTTCTTTTCAGCGCATGATTGCTGATATTGAGGCGGGAAAGATCGGCTGCGTCATCACCAAAGATCTGTCCAGACTGGGCAGAAATTATATTGAAGCTGGCAGCTATATTGAAATCTTTTTTCCAAAGCACAATGTACGATATATTGCCATTACAGACGGAGTGGACAGTCTGACCCGTCAGGAAATGGACATTACACCTTTTAAGAATATCCTGAACGATATGTACAGCCGGGATATTTCCAAAAAGGTGCTGG
>OGRI01001787.1_pt1 | contig 16965 bp, 18 predicted proteins | sample 1553391 | NCBI WGS metagenome assembly OGRI01 (sample SAMEA2580052, study PRJEB22360) | human gut metagenome | reverse complement strand
TCAAGCTGGAAGAGGAGCACCGGGGTGCCACCGCCGAGGAGCAACAGGTGCTTTCCCAGTATGTGGGCTGGGGCGGTCTGGCAGACGCTTTTGACCCCAACAAGGAAAATTGGTCTGCCGAGTACACCCAGCTGAAAGAGCTGCTCTCTGAGGATGAATACGCCGCCGCTCGCGCTTCTACTCTGAACGCCCACTACACCAGCCCTACAGTGATCCGTGGTATCTACGATGCGGTGGAGCGTATGGGGTTCCAGTCTGGCAACATTCTGGAGCCGTCCATGGGCGTAGGCAATTTTTTTGGAATGCTACCCACCAGCATGGCAGACAGCCGCCTGTATGGTGTAGAACTGGACAGCATCACCGGGCGCATTGCGAAAAAACTGTATCCGCAGGCTGACATTACTGTGGCTGGCTTTGAGACCACCGACCGCCGTGATTTTTATGACCTCGCTGTCGGCAACGTGCCCTTTGGTCAATACAGAGTCAACGACAAGGCGTACAACAAACTTGGTTTTAGCATCCACAATTATTTCTTTGCAAAAGCCATCGACCAGGTGCGGCCCGGCGGCATTGTGGCATTTGTCACCAGCCGTTATACGCTGGACAGTAAGGATTCTGCTGCCCGGAAGCATATTGCGGAGCGTGCGGATCTGCTGGGAGCAATCCGCCTGCCAAACAACGCATTCCGCGCCAATGCGGGCACTGATGTTGTCAGTGACATCATCTTTTTGCAGAAACGCGACCGCCCCATTGACCATGAGCCGGACTGGGTGCAGTTGGGCAAAACAGAAGATGGCTTTGCCATCAACCAGTATTTCGTAGACCACCCGGAGATGGTGCTGGGCGAGCTGACCACCGAAAGCACCCAGTACGGACGGGAGGAATTCACCGTTGCATCCCTTGAGGGCACCAGCCTTGCCGACCAGCTTGCAGAAGCGGTGCAGCATATTGAGGGGCAATACACCGAAGTTGAGGTAGAAACACCAGATATTGCGGATGCCGAAAACGAGAAGCATATTCTCCCGGCTGACCCGGATGTGAAAAACTTCTCCTACACGGTGGTGGACGGTGAGGTGTTCTACCGGGAAAACTCCGTGATGACGCAGGTGGAACTGTCCGACACCGCCAAGGGACGTGTCACCGGCATGGTGGAGCTGCGGCAGATCGTCAACGACCTGATTCAGCAGCAGCTGGAGGATTACCCCGATGCCGATATTAAGGCAACACAGGAGCGTTTGAACATCGCCTACGATGCCTTTACCGCCAAATATGGCTTGCTGAACGACCGCAGAAATGGGCGGCTGTTTGAGCAGGATTCCTCCTACTATCTGCTGTGTTCGCTGGAAAATCTGGACGAGCAGGGGCAGCTTAAATCCAAGGCAGCGATGTTCACCAAGCGCACCATTCGCCCGGAGCGCACCGTCACCAGCGTGGATACCCCTAGCGAAGCGTTGGCGGTGTCCATCGGAGAACGCGGCAAGGTGGATTTACCCTATATGGCAGAACTGCTGGGCACTCCCGGTGAGTATGGGCGCATTACCACCGAACTTTCCGGTGTGATCTTCAAAGACCCTGCCGCCGACCCCACCGACCCGGAAGCAGGCTGGCAGATGGCAGACGAGTACCTGTCCGGCGATGTCCGGGCAAAGCTGCGGATGGCGCAGTTTGCCGCCGAGACCAACCCGGAATTTGCGGTCAATGTGGATGCGCTGATTAAGGCACAGCCCAGAGAACTGGAAGCCTCTGAAATTGATGTGCGTTTGGGTGCCACATGGCTTGCACCTGAAATCATTCAAAAGTTTATGACCGAGACTTTCCAGATCCCCTACTATCTACGCCATGCGGTCAAGGTGAGATATTCTCCGTATACCGCCGAGTGGCGTGTGGAAGGTAAGACCGCTACGGGGCGAAGTGACATTATCTCCTCCGAGACCTACGGCACATCCCGTGCCAATGCCTACAAGATTCTGGAGGAGACCCTGAACCTGAAAGATGTCCGCATCTATGACACGATCGAGGATGCCGAGGGCAAGCCCAAACGGGTGCTGAACAAGCGGGAAACCATGCTGGCACAGCAAAAACAACAGGTCATCAAGGATGCTTTCGCCAACTGGGTCTGGCAGGACCCCCAGCGGCGAATTGCGCTGGTGAAACAGTATAACGAACTGTTCAACTCTACCCGCCCTCGTGAATACGATGGCTCCCACATCCATTTTGTTGGCATGAACCCGGAAATCACCCTCCGGGAGCACCAGCGTAACGCCATCGCTCATGTGCTTTATGGCGGTAATACGCTGCTTGCACACGAAGTTGGTGCGGGCAAGACCTACGAAATGGCGGCATCCGCTATGGAAGCAAAACGGCTGGGACTGTGCCAGAAAAGCCTTTTTGTCGTGCCCAACCATTTGACGGAGCAGTGGGCAAGCGAGTTTCTGAACCTCTACCCTAACGCCAAACTTTTGGTGGCACGGCGCAAGGACTTTGAAACCGTCAACCGCAAAAAATTCTGCGCCCGCATCGCCACCGGCGATTATGATGCTGTCATCATTGGGCACAGTCAGTTTGAGCGCATTATACTGATTGGCGATGTTCAGAGAAACAAATTCCAGCTTGGCTCGCAGCTCTGGGGCAACCTGGATATATGCGGCCCTGCCCACATAGGTGGTATGCGCTGATTCCTTACTTTGCGAAAGTATTTTCCTCAGTTCCATCTCGAATGCATTCAAGTTCGATCATCCTCTCCTTTACGACAGTGTCATGGAGCCGTTTCTTTCAAGGTCAGTATCCGCATGCTCTGCCGCATAGGCTGCATGATCTGCTGACCCACCTGCGTTCATATATGCAATAACACGGCAGAGCTCATCATGGGTGGAGTCTGCTCCAAAAAAGCCAGCGGCGGCCAGGTCTGCCAGTGTTTCCTCATTTCCACCACAGGACAAGTAATGGGCAGCGCACCCGAGTTCCGATGGAAGGACAATGGTTTGCGTGTTATAGAGATACTTGGCAATTGCCCGGCCATACACTTGATCGGAGTCCTGAATGGCCTCACATATCTCATTTGCCACTTTGTCAAACCGCTGCTCAAAATCTTCGTTGAGTTCATAAGCGATCCGAAGCCACTGTGCAAACGCCCCCGGCCGCCCTTGGATATGATTCTCCAGTGCATAGAGCTGCTCGGCGGCAGAGGCCAGGTCTTTCGAAAAGCACCGTTTATTCTCTGCCACCAATGCTTCCAGTTTGGTGGAGTTGATAGCATTGGACATGGTTTTCACCTCCTTTTTCCGCCCTGTCCTTTTGGGTTACATGCCCAAAATGCTCCACACATAAGTGGGGGCAGTAAGGGTGAAGATCAGGCAGGCAAACAGGATGGCCGGTGCAGTCCATTCAAACTGGCCGTGCTTCCTATAGTCAAAGTAGGCCATACCCAACTTCGCAAAGAAAAATACCGCCAAAATCAGATCGATCACGGGAAAGACCACGTTGTTGACTACAGCTTTAATCTGGTCGGACGCATCGTTCCAGGTGCCCTCGATAGCACCGGCCACATCGCCGGTGCCGGCGGCAAAGGCCGTGGTGCTGAGCAGACAAACTGCCAGCAGGAGAATCAGAAGCATACAGAAGAACTTTTTGTACTTGAACATAAAAAACCACCTTTCTTTTAGCAAGAAAGGCCGTAGAATGCAGTCCAAGACATTAAGTTTTAAGCAGGCTGTGGAGCTGCATTCCACGGCCCGCTTTACAGAATTACATGGACATCGACATGTCTTTGCCTATTTCATTTACAGCATTTTGCTCATCCTCCTTCTGATGTTGATCCTCGATCTCTGCAAGCCAGTAAGTCAACCAGTCCACACCACGGTCGAACTCTTGAAAGGTGCTGGCGTATATCGTGTTTTGCATTTCACTGTTCATGGCCGGATCAGGATCGTTTTGAGCAGCGTGATGGTACTGCTCCAACTTTTCCAGCAGATCTACCGCCTGATCCAGAATGTCGTACAGCGAAATGGCTTGGGTCTGTATTAAGGGCGGCAGTACAGAAGGTGCATTTTTCTGATACACACCTCGCCGTGCTTTTCCATATGGGGTGTCAGTAGTCTTAACCAGATCATCCAGCACATGCCAGACATTGTTGACCTCGACCTGGCCTTCCCAGTTAGTGCCTTCCGCCCGTCCCCGAATGAATTTCACGATCTCACCATAAGAATGCGGCTGGCCATCTTCAAGAAGCTCCTTTGCAGCTTCTCGAAGGAACTCCGATTTATCGTGTGCCTCCGGCTTCATGTTTCACCTCCTTGGCATGTGAAAAGCCAGTCCTGATGACAGTTTGCTTTTCATTTTCTCGGGGCTATAGGTCATCCAAGGTCATGCCTTCTGTTATCGCATCGGCGCTATATGCCAGTCATCCCAGAGATTCCCGCTGATCGTGAGCGTATCGTTGAGATTGACAGAGAGCATCCCGACCGGTGTCCAGCAATCGATGACCCATGTGTTAACGGTATAGGCGCCGTCCGGGTACCAGATAGGAGTAAAATGTGTGCGCCGGTCGTAGGTGCTGTACTCATTCATCTGGAATTCCAGGCGGGAGGAGGAGGGACTGACCGAGATGCGATCCAGCAGCCGCCAGAACAAATCATAGCCAAATTCCGGGAAATAGCTGACCGCATTCTGGAGGGCAGTGGTGGCCGAGCGTTGGGAGCTGCTGACTCTGGCGGTGACCACCTCGTTGAGACCATAGCCAGATTTCATTGTGGTCCCGCTGGCAGTGGGATTCTTTTCGTCCGGGGTGATCTCCATAGTAGCGGAAAGACTGGCAGTGTAGCGGTCCAGGTCAAATTCCCACCATCCATGATCACACCAGTATCCACTATTCTTGCCAGTGCTATGCCACACCCAGTACGCATACCACCAAGGGCGCCAGATGCTCCACTGAGCTGTTGTTTTTTCTGCTCTGGAAGGGAGTGCGGCTGGCGAAAAAGAGTCGTTGCGGTCATCCGCAACCGGATTCGGGGGCGGGTTCTGGTTCAGGTCAACGATCTTGCAATGGATTGTGGCCTGTGCCGAGCCGGGGCCGGACACATCCACATCAATGGTCATATCCTGCGCCTCATCCGGTGTGGTCCAGCGCACCCAGGCCAACTGGGAGTCGCCGTCCGGGTAGTAGATGTTGCTGACCGTATAGGTGGTTCCATTGATGTGGAACCGCACAGTGACCGGATTATCCGGGTCACTCTGCCCGCCGCTGACCTCCACCGCCGTAATGACCTCTGTGTTAGTCCGGTACTCGTAGTCGTAGGTGGTGATGACTGGCTCCTCCGGCCGCTCCTCGAACCGGACGATTCCAAGGCCGAGGGACGACTTGATGTCGGAGTTGCTCACCTTTGAGGTCGTGGAGCCGGACCATGCCGGATAGCCCAGATCCGGCGTTTCCAGGAACATAGCCAGCGGCAGATTCTTATGCGTCAGGCTCCCCATCCATGTCCGCAGATGACCGCTGACCACCTCGTCATAAAGGGCGGCCTCCGTTGCAGTAGTGGCGATCATGACGCCTTCATATTTGTAATAGGCGATAGGCTCAAGAAGGATTTTATATTCACCGCCGATGAGTGTTTCGTAATCCATGCCGGTTTGTTCTGCAATCAGTTTTACAGCATATTCGGAGCAAAAGTATCGTTTGATTGCCTCGATATTGTTGTTTCCGTTGGTGCTGATAATCCTGGGGATCGGTTGAGCAGGGTTCTTGTAAGCATATCCGCCTTGAACTGGTGATAAAGCAGTCCCATTGTTATACTGGATCTTGCTTACTTTTCCAAAATGATAGATCCCCGCAGCAGGCTGCTTATTTGTCAGGTCGAAAGGCGTGGTCACGACAGCATGATTGCTGGCACGAACAACGGTAATGCGCACACCCTCATTTCCAGGATTCCAGCTGCCATGGCTTGTAGCATCGCCCATGGAACCGCCACCGCCATCAATATTTCCAGAGCCTCCTGTTTCACCTTCTGCAAAGGCAGGGATGCAAAGGGCAGTCAGCATGATGGCAAACGACAGCAGGACACTGATGATTCGTTTCATTTTGCCTCCTTTCAGGCAACAAAAAAGCACAGCCGAAGCTGTGCTTTTCTGCCATATTGATTGGATCAGCCCATTGTGCCGACCTGCTTGTTGATATCGCCATCACTGTCGATTGTGCCGCCCTGGTTCCCGCCGGCGTTGGGGACATTATCGAAACCAGGCAGCCCACCTCCGGTATTGGTGGAGGGCGGCTCGGGGGGCTGGTAGGTATCATGGTCTTCAGGAGTAGGCGTTCCCTCGACCGGCGTACCGTCCGGCTTTTGGCTGGGGTCAGTCAGCGTCTCCTCGTCAGGCTCCTCCGGCACCTCGGGATCTGCCTGGATGGTCTGCTCTGTCCCGCTGGAGACAGCGCCGTTTCCAGCATTCGAACTGGTATCGTTAGACGGAGTCTGGGGATTGACCGTCAGGTCATTTTCATTGATATCGGAAGAAGCATCAGGATCGGTGGTGGGGATGCTGCCGTCAGGGTCAACCACGACCTCTCCCTGCTGGGAGCTGTTGACGGGAGGCAGATCGTCAGTAGGCTTATCCTTTGTGAACTGCTGGGAGATTACAAACACCAGGATCGCACAGATCACAAGTCCTCCAGTAATGGTCAGCCACTTTTTGGTGCTGTCTTTCATTGGTATCCTCCTTTTCTGTAAGTCGGCGCTCAGGTCGATTCGTCATGCGGTTGTTTTGGCGTAGCGGCTGATCGATATGATCTTGATACTATTTTCCTACGCCACTTGCCTCTTGTCAACTCGAACCCTACCACAAAAGAGTGCGGAAGTCTATAATTGCAGTGGTTACAAAAGAGACTTTTTTGATGGCTCAGTCAGAAACGGGGCGTGTACCCGGCGCTTACCTTTACAGTCATCCGCATGGGCGGTAAAAGCCTGCCTCCAAAGGAGACTGGCACTTCCAGCTCGATTTCACAGTCGGCAACCAGCCGGTTGCCAGCACTGTCGGCCGACGCGAAGGATGCGTTCCGAAGGTCGACGCTTAGATTCCATACACGGAACTCCATCTTGCCATCCTCGGTATATTGCACATGATACCCACCATGACTGCGCAGGTTCAAAAGGGAGTCCAGCCGGCCATAGATGTCGCCGTAGTCCAATGATTCTTCAAAATCTCCGGCCATAGGCTGATAGGCGCCGGAGTAACCCTCCCGCACCCCATGGTACACATCGTCATAGTTGTCGTTGACCGTAGAAATGACCGCTTCCTGAACAGCATCCCGAACCCCCTGCGCCACAATGAGGAGCCGGAGGTACTCGCTTACGCCGCACAGAAGGATCACAAGGGAAAGGGTGACGGCAACGATCAGCGGGAAGGAAACACCCCGGCGATCCCTGATCGCTTGCTTGAATCGACTCATTTCCAATACACCTCGCTTTTCCCCGTTGCCTCGGAGCGGAGGGTGATTGGAAAGCTGCCAAATCCAGCAAAGAGGCCCAGGTTGGTTTCATAGGTCAGGACGACAGTGACCTCCTGGTTGAGCTGGATGCGGCCCGTGCTGCTCCAGCTAATATCCGGGTCCAGACCTGTCTGCTCCCGCAGTGACTGAGTCCGGCGTGTGGTTTCGGTCCCTACGCGGCCATACAGCTCTGCCTCACGCACAAGCTCTGTGGCAAAGGTGTCCAGCTGCTGTTTGGCGATGTAGACAGGCATGATTTTAACGGCCAGCGCAATGACCAGCATGGCGCATATCACCAGGACGCAGACATCAATGTAGCCTTCGCCGCGGCGGGAGCGCAAGACTCGTTTCAGCACATGTTCACCTCCATTTCTGTGGGACTCTGCGTCTGCTCAGGGAATTCCGTCATGAGATACCACACACCGTTCTGCCGGTTTGCCGATATGACCGTCTGTGTGAGGATCTCGTCGGCAGAAACTTCCATAGAAGCATCTGCCACACCGGGGTGCGACCTTATCCTGTGTCCGTCGAGCAGGCTTTCTGCCTGTGCTTCCGTCAGAGAAACATAACCGCAGGGTGTCATCAGCGAAAACACTCCGCCCTTGTGATCCATCAGGAAATCTCGGACAGTCGCGGGGATCTGGACATCGCCAAAATCCTGTTGCAGCGTCCACACACAGTGCTGAAGTTCTTCTTTGTGTGAGCTGTCCGCACCGTTTTCCGAGATCCAGCGGTCGGTAATATAGCCCAATGGATCATCCAGGCCGAGCAGAAACTGTGCATCGTGATCGGTAACAGCTTCGTCGATGTTGTCATGGATCAGCCTTGTGGCAGCAATCACTTCAACGGTGTCCATCAACTGCGCAGGATCTGAGGCCATCCACTGCTTGACTCGCCGCTCATAGTCTGCATTGATTTTTTTCTTCAGTTCCTTTTTATAATTCATAGTGCGGCCTCCTCAGAACATTCCGCTAAGGGAGTTGAGGATCTGGAAGATGATGATGGCCAGATAGGTCACCAAGAAGCACATGAGCAGGATGAAGGAAAACACCCGGATTTTGGGCGGTATCTTCATCGCCTTCGCCTTTAGGCGCTGGAGTTCCAGCTGTTTCATATCATGGGCGAGCATTTGAAAGTAGTGGACGCCATCGTCTCCTCGCAGTACACCGATGAGCCCTCGAACCACATCGGAGAGGAGCGGAGAATTGAAACGGGCCTCAAAGCGGGTCAGTGCTGCCTCGTAGGAGCCGGAGCGCATATCTGCGGTGAGAATATCCAGTTCAGCGGCAAAGGTAGCACCGGCGTTTTGCTTGTAATGCTCCACCATGCTCAGCACATCACGGCTGTTGGCCAGCTCCTGGGTGATTGTGGCCACAAAGCGCGGCAGCTCGGATTCAATCTCATCCCGCTTGCCGCTCAGCTTTTCGTCTGCCCGGCGGATCTCTTTGAAATAGACCATCACGGCCAGAAGGATCACGACCAATGCCAGCAGAGGAAACAGAAGCAGGCAAGGGAGAATGCCAAGCATCACCGCTGCGGCTTTCACGGCAGCAAAGGCCGTATATTCCTCTGGTGTCATGCCAAGGCCAGCGGCATTCAGCGTGTTTTTCAGGCGGCTGTGCTTGTATTCGTCCATGTGAATGTGCGGGGCCAGCTTGACGGCCCAGCCCATAAGGAGTACATCTGTGGTGCGGGCCTGTTTCTTTTCCTGACGGCCGGCAGAGAGAAGCGCCTTTTGGGTAGCGAGGCGAGGCAGTTTGAACAGATCCGCCGCAACGAAAAAGAGGCCAAGCGCCAGAAACACCCCGCACAAAATCAGCAATAATTCCATAGCGTCACCTCTTGTATTCAATGGGCTGGGTCAGCTTGATGACCGCTGCTGTGCTGATAAACAGGACAGCCGCACAGACTGCCAGAATAATCTGTCCCATCGGCGTGTGCATCAGGATATCGTACCATTCCTGATTGAGAAAATAGAGCAGCGGGATGTTGCCAAGAACGAGGATCTGCATGACAATAAACTCCTTGCGGGGTTCAAAGACCATGTTTTCCAGTTCACCATTGACGATCCGCATATCGCTCAGCTTGGCGACAATAGGCGTCAGGGTGGTCTTCATACCCCGATCATAGCGGCAGGTCAGCAGCGCGGCCACCCATTCCCGGAATACAGCGTTGTCGATCTTGGTGCTGAGATCCCGCAGGGCGGCATCCACATCTGGATCGACCAGCTTGATCCTGGTCAGAAATTCCGCAAAGGCGCTTTTGACTGGCGGATTGAGGTATTCCAGATTCTCCTCAACTGCGGTCTGGATGTCCTCGTTACGGAGATAAGATGTGGTGATGATGGATAGTGCCGTTTCCAGCTCTGCGGAGATCGCTTTCTTAAAGTAGGCCGCAGTCAGCCTGATGTACCAAAATGGGATGAACATCATGCCAGCGGCCAGGACGGGAACGAGGAAGAAGTTGCCGATGAGAAAAGCGAACGACGCCCCCACGAGAAAGAGCAGCAGCGACATGGCGCAAATGGCCGGAAACTTTGCCTCCCGCCCTGTCATGCGAAGAATGTTTTGAGTTTCCTCGATCTCACGGCGTAGGATGAATTTTTTCTTGCGCTGTGTGGACTCGTTGATCTCGTCCCGGATGTTCTTGGGCTTGCTGGTGATCTGCCGGAATACCCCCTCGGTAAAATCCGAGGGGGTGATGCCCAGCAGTACAAAAAATCCGACCACCATGCCGAAACAGGCCATAAGCTGTATGGTCGTCACACAGGTTCACCTCCTTGTTTTTGATGGAAGCCTGCCAGCAGCTTGTCCAGCTCCTGCTGTGGCATTCCGTTGTCGATGAAGTGTTTTTGAAGATTCGCGGAGATTGGATGGACCGGCTCATGGCGCCCATTGATATAATATTTGCCATCTTCCAGCCGGTTGTCCTCGATCGCAAAATGATAGAGAGTGTTGTACTGGCGGGAACCATCCGGCTGGATCACACATTCCATGATCTCCATGATTTTGCGGCTCTTGTCCTCCAGCTGCTTGGCAAAGGCCACCACAGGAAATGCCTCGGTGACCAGGTCCATGAGGGTGTCGTCGGACATCTCATGCTTGCGCTTACACAGCGTGACCATGCGCCGCCAGGTGGCCTGTGAGGAGTTGGAGTGGATAGTGGTCAGCACACCGTGGCCGGTTCGGGCAGCTTCCTGCGCCGCATACGCCTCGGCGGAGCGCATCTCGCCTACACAGATAATGTCGGGGTGGTAACGCAGCGCCATATCCAGCAGCATATCCTGATCGATATTCTGCTTGGCGTTCTCAGATTCACGGGTGAGGGTGTGGATGACGCTGTTGCAGACCTTTCCATCCTTCTCGCGGACCAGATCCAGTTCGCGGGAGCCATTCTCAATGGTGAACACACGCTTATTGTCGGGAATTGTGGTCAGCAGCCATCCAGCCACTGTGGTCTTGCCGCTGCCGGTGGCTCCGGCCACACAAACGGAAACTCCGTACCGCAGGCAGGCGGACAAAAAGTCCAGCATATCCCCGGTAGCGGTGCCGCCACGGACAAAGTCATCCTTTTGCATGTTCTGCGGGTTGACGATTCGAATGGAGGCGGTGACGCCCACATCCTCATCCACCAGCGGCGTCTTGAGCACAGCAATACGGATATTCTTGCTGAGGTGGCCCAGGACGGCGGGACTGGCGTTGTCCAGCACCATACCAGACACATGAAGCATACGGCGGATCACATTGATGGCATGGCTGGGACTGTCGAAATGTTCATCCAGCTTGACCATCTGCCCATTGGAGTACAGCACCTCGATGTCCCGCCAGGAGTTGATGTTGATCTCCTCAATGCCGGTCCCGAAGATATACTTGGTCAAAAGGCCAAATTCCGCCATTTCTGTGTAGAGGGCATCCACCAGTCCATCTGCGGAATATCCTTTGACCGCAATACGCTGGTCCTGCACATACTTGGTGATATACCGCTTGATCTGGCTTTTCGCATCCTCGTCCCCACCATCGGTGATCAGGGAGGAGTATTTGCCGGAGATATACTCCTGCACTTCCTTGAGAACACTGTTGAAGTCCCGGCTGTCGCCCTCCGGTGCAAAGAAAAGTGCATGAGTACGGTTGGCCACCACAGTATTGCTGGCCAGCGTTCTGCGGGGCGAGTCATCGGGATACTGCACATCTGCGTCCGGTGAACTGTCGGCTGTGCTGGCGGGTGTATCCTGCGGTGTAGGCTCAACAGGAGCCGCTTCTTCTGCTTTTTCCGCTGTGCCCTCTGCTTGACAGGAGGGCAGGCCGTCACTGGGAGAAGGAACAGTATCACCAGTGCCATTGACGACAGGCCAGTCCGGGCCGAAGTACAGGGGGATATCTTTCTTTTCGCCGTCACGGTCTACGGTGATGTGCTTGACTTGCTTCTCCTCCTGGGCGGGCTGGGAACCAAAGAGGGACAGGTTGCGCTTTTCTCCTAACACCCAAACACCTCCTTGGCGATCTTCTCAATCTCCTTGCGGAAGACTCGGCTATCCTTCATGGAGAGTTCGCCCAGCAGGTCACCAGCCAGATACAGGGACTCCACCTCAGCAGAGTACGGCAGCGTAAATGCCACCGTACCCAGTGCCCTTGCCATGTGGTCACCAGCCTGCTGGGGTTTGACATTGCTGGCGGTCTTATACTGCTTATCCAGATCCCAGCCCGCGTCCTTCAGGAGCGGGAGCTGGCTGGACAGGTAGCTGATGGATTTCAGGTCGGCGTTGGCGAGACGAAGGACAGCGTCCGATTCCATCAGCGCCACAGCTGAGAGGATATCGTTGGCGATATAGCTCCCGCAGTCGATCACCACATAGGGCGCGATGTTCCGCAGGCCGTCGATGAGCTCACGGGCCTGCACATCGCTGTAGGGCGGGTAGGTGTATTCCGACTCGCCCTTCACCAGCCCCAGCATGGAGAGATACCCCAGCCGCCTGTGGGTGGTGAGGTTGTTCCGGATCAGACTGTCGGACACATGGGCGGCAGCCAATACGCTTCCCAGAGAGCCCTTGTTCTCCAGATCTCTGGGCGGACAAATACAAGGCAGCATGGGGGCGGACATATCGCACAGGAGCAGGATCGTATTTTTGTGCTTACCGGCAAGGTGCTTTGCGATCCGTGCGGCGACGGTGGTCTTGCCGCTGCCGGGGCTGCCCCAGACTGCCAGCACGCCACCCTGGTCCTCCTGCTCATATTCCTCATAGGCATCTTCATTTCCCTCCGAGCGGGAGAAGATGCTCCCTTTCTTGAAGTTCAGCATCAGGCCACCTCCTCGGACTCGGCGGGAGTTTCCACCTCCGTTTCTTCAGGATCTTCGGTCCCTGCGGGAGTTTCCTCCTGCGTAGTTTCTTCCTGGGGCGCTTCCTCGGGATCAGGCTCGGGGGGATAGATCTCCAACAGAACATCATCCTGTGCGGAGAGGAACTTTTCAGCATTCTCCTTGCTCCCGCGGTAAACCAGAGTCAGATGGATGGTACCTTCCTCCTCCAGCTCGGCCAGCACCTTGCTCTGTTCAGGCGTGACCAGCAGGGTGACCGTGCTGGGCAGCTCTTTTCCATCCTCATCATCGGTCTGAGCCTCTCCGGTGTTGGCATCATACCCGGTGGACGCAGTCACGCTGATCACTTCCACATACTGAAGCTCAGGCGGGATGACAGTCTGGCCTTGCTGTTTGTAGTCAGGGGCAACAACAGAAACGATATCGCCGCTCTGCAGCTTGCCAGACAGGCCATTGGCGAAGGAGCGAATCGTGACCGAGATAGCCTGCTGGCTGCCGTCGAGGTCATAAAGATAGGCATTGTCAGCTGCCGGAACATCAGAGATCTTGGTATTGATGATATAATCACCAACGGCAAGATCGGCCGTAGCGTATTTGCCTACGGCGTTGGCCTTCTCATGCAGGATATTGTCAGGCAGATTGTACCCGCCGACCTGGACCATCTGAACCATGTCATCGGTGATCTGCTCGCCGGCACGGACGGGCTGGGTGACCCGGACGATCTCGACCTTCTGGGATACCACCCGGTTGAAGAGCGGAGTCAGCCCGAAGCAGATGAGGACGGAAAGCAGGATACAGAACACACCGATCACGGTGCGGTTTCTCAAAAAGCTCATACGGGGAATAACCTCCTTTAAATTGGGATCAAAGTACTTAGATGCGGTTCATCCGCTTGCGCCGAAACACCTTGGGTACGATGACAGCGGCGGCAGCCAAGGGAGCCAGAATGCCGATGCATTTGAGAGCAGTCTTTTTCTCAATACGAAGCTTTTTCATCTCACAACCTCCAAAACATAGAATGTGGCAAAACCAATGGAAAGAAAGGGGGCTAAAGGGATCGCTATTTGGCCGATTGGCGTTGGTGTTGATGTGCAGTGCTTTTCAATGCCAGCCCGTGCGGCAGCGTATCCGATGGCAATGGCCAGCCCCAAAATGCTGCCCCACAATGCTGGGAGCAGGCCCAGAACAAAGCCTGCGGCGGCAACAAACTTGATGTCGCCTCCACCGGCTCGGTCTGGGAAAATCATTGCAACTCCGAGGAATGGCAGCGCAGCTAAAGGTCCGAGCATTTGTCCAATAAAGCGGGGGGGGGTGGTAGCAAAAAAGCTGTGGTGCAATCGGCCAAGGGGGGGGGGGGCTGCTCGCAAGCCCCCCCGCCACGGCAGTCAGGATACAAAAGGTGTTGGGAATGCGGTGCCGTCGCAGGTCTACGACGGATGTCAGCACAAGGATGCCCAAAAACCAAGCTGCCTGAAAGGCAGTATCAGCCGGCATAGTTGAACATGTCTTCCACGCGCTGGGTCACAGTGGGCAGCACCGTGTCACCGAACAGGGTGTACAGACCGGCCAGCAGCAGGGCGCCCAGCACCACAGCGATCAGTTCCATCCCCTCCCGCTGGGCAGAGGCGGAGATGCAGTAGCCGGCGGCATCGGTGGAGCCGGTCTTCAGGCCGGTGGCACCATCGTAGTAGTAGATGAGCTTGTTGGTGTTGGCCAGCTGGAAGGGGCCCTCTCGGATGGAGTCCATCCAGATGCCCACATAATCTCGAATCAGGTCGTACTGCAACAGCTGACGGCTCATGAGGGCGATATCATAGGCGCTGGTCACATGGCCTTCGGCAGGCAGGCCGTTGCAGTTGCAGAAGTGGGTGTCCTTCATGCCCAGCTCCTGGGCACGGCGGTTCATCTTTTCCACAAAGGCGCTCTCGCTCCCGGCGATCTGCTCCGCCAGCGCCACCGCCGCATCGTTCCCCGATGCCACCGCCACGGATTTCAGCAGGTCATGGACGGACATCTGCTCCCCCTCCGCCAAAAAGACCTGGCTGCCGCCCATGGAGGCAGCATAGGCGGAGCAGGTGACCCTATCCTCCAGGTGCAGCTGCCCCTGTTCGATGGCTTCCACCACCAGCAGCATGGTCAGAGGAATGCCGCCCTTCTTCATCTCCGTGAACGAGGACAGGACGATCATCATAAACACCACGCCGCTGGCGCCAAGCAGGGCCGAGTGGGGGAACAGCAGAAACTGTACCAGCCCCGTGGCAAAGGCGGTGATGACGATGGTCAGCAGCAGATTCCGGCTGCCGTACTTCTCCTCCAGCCCCGGCCCCACCAGCAGCAGAAGCAGCATATTGCCCATATAGTGGCTGTAGCCCGAGTGGCCCAGAACGTGGGTGAAAAAGCGCACATAGGTCAAAGGGTCCGTCAGCGGGGCCCGGTATACGCAGAACAGCCGGGCCGTGGAGGCCCCGCCGGTGACGGAATCCAGCACCAGCACCAGCAGGCTGATGATGGCAAAGCTCAGCACCACCGGCGCGTTGAATCGGATGGCAAATCGTTTCACAAAAAAACCTCTTTCCAAATGTTCTGACTTCGATTATAATAAACGAGTGGACTTTTGTAAACAAGGAGGCGCGTTTCGTGAACAAACCGCTGAAAATCATCCTGCTGGTGCTGGCGGCCCTGGTGCTGCTGGTGGTGGGATACCTGGCCTATGTGCTCATCGACTATCACCGGCTGGGGGACATGGACCTGGAGGTGGACCGGCAGGTGCTTCAGCCCGCCGAGACCGGCCGGGAATATCACCTGCTGTCCTATAACATCGGCTTCGGCGCCTATGAGCCGGATTACGGCTTCTTTATGGACGGCGGAAAATCTTCCTGGGCAAAAAGTAAGGAGAGTGTCGAATCTGATATTCAGGGTGCCGGAGAACTGGTTGCTTCCAAAGATCCGGATTTCGCACTGATCCAGGAAGTTGATCTGAACTCTACACGAAGCTACCATGTAGATGAATATTCAATTTTAAAGGATACGATTCCAAGTTACAATACAGTATTTGCACAGAATTACGATTCCGCATTCCTTTTTTATCCATTCACACAGCCGCATGGTCGCAGCCGTTCCGGACTTGCTCTTTTCTCCAAATATCCGGTTACGGATTCTCTGAGAAGAAGCTTTCCGATATCGACAAGCTTCAGCAAGTTCTTTGACCTTGACCGCTGTTACAGCATTTCCAGAGTCCCTGTAGATAACGGGAAGGAACTGGTTATCTTCCTGCTGCACATGTCTGCTTACGGCAACAGTGATGCGATTCGCGAAGCACAGATCCGTATGCTGAGTGCAGATATGGAAAAGGAATACGAAGCCGGTAATTATGTACTTTGCGGTGGTGATTTCAACCATGACCTTAAGGCATCCGAAAAAGATGCAGAAAATTGTGAGTCCTGGGCTTATCCATTCCCACGCGAAGAGCTTCCGGAACACTTTTCATTCTGCCTGGACAATCTTTCTGACAGTGAAAAGGATGCTCTCTGGGACAGTGCACGGAATGCAGATATGGAATATGTACCTGGTGTGACCTACACGGTGACGCTGGACGGATTTATTACTTCCGATAATATTGAATGCACAGAATATGAAAATGTAAATACCGGATATAGCTACTCGGATCATGATCCGGTGTATATGAAATTCAAATTATTAGATGAATAATATGTAAAAAGGCAGCTGATCTTTTCAGACCAGCTGCCTATGTTTTCGTCTATTTTCTTTCGTCCTACTCCAGATCAATCTTCTCCTGCAATACCACACAGCCTGCCATATCACCAATAACACCACCACCTAAAGCAATAATTAAATCCGTTCTAGTAAGTTTAAAATCTAAGCAAGCTTTATAAAGTGTTGGTAACATATCAAAACGTTTTGATTTTTCTCCATGAGGAACAACGACATGTCCAACTTCAAAATCTTTTTCAAGATTTGAAGTCAAGACATTACCATATAAAGGATAAACTTGATCATCGGAAATAATCATTATTTTCTTTCCTTTAAAGATTTCTTTAATTTTGTCATTGGATTGATTTAAAATATTTTTTTCTATATAAATAGGATAACTATGTTCCTTTAAATTAACGATCATTTCCATTTCTATCACCTAAATTTCTTTACCAACAGCATCTGCG
>OGRI01001755.1_pt1 | contig 17112 bp, 8 predicted proteins | sample 1553391 | NCBI WGS metagenome assembly OGRI01 (sample SAMEA2580052, study PRJEB22360) | human gut metagenome | reverse complement strand
CTATTCCTTCGGCTACATTTACCTTCCGGGGCTGTTCGGCATCGTCATCGTCAGCATGTTCACCGCTCCGCTGGGCGCGCGCCTCGCCCAGACCCTTCCGGTCCCCAAACTTAAGAAATGCTTCGCCCTCCTGCTTATCGTCGTCGGCATCAGGATGCTGCTCAAGGCGCTGTAAACAGACGGCACCAAAAGGCGGGGAACAACCCCGCCTTTTTATGGGCAACACCCTCTCTTTTCCGGCCCCTCTCAGACACCCGGCGTCAGGGGCCAGAGGATGAACACGGCGACCGTCCAGAAAGCATGGGAAAGGATGCAGGGGACGAGGCTGCCGGTTTTCCAGTAGAGCCAGCCCCAGAATAGCCCTGCCGTCAGGGCGGCCATGACCAGCATGAGGTTCCCTGAAAAAACGTGGACCCCCGCGTAAACGCACACCGCAAGGAGCCATCCGGCCTTTCCGCCGAAGCGGTGCATGAACCAGCGCTGGATGAAGCCGCGCCAGAAAACCTCCTCGGCGGGGCTGGTGATGAAAAGCAGTACCAGCGCCATGGCGAGCGGCGAACCTTCATGGCGGGTATCGTAGATGGGCGACCCCCGATGCCGGGCACAGCAGGTGTGCGGCGCAAAGCGGAACAGCCATCCGGAAAGCGTATTGCCGAGCGCAAAGATCGCATAGAGGAGCGCCGCCGAAACGAGGCCGATGAGCACGGCCCGCCCGGTCCACTCCGTCCGTTTCATCGGAACGCCCGCGAACCAAAACGAGAGCAGAGCCAGTACCGAGGCCGCCGTGCCCATGCCGATCCAGAAATTGACCCAGTGCAGGCCGAAATTCACCCACCAGAAGAACGCGGCCAGTGCCAGCGTGCCGCACACCTGCCCCGCTGTCGGGATACGCGGCGTCATGCGAATATCCCCCTGATCAGGCCCTGCGCCAGTTCAAGGCCGCGCGGCAGCAGTATTCCGGCGATGAGCAGCAGTCCGAAGAGGAAATGATGCCTCGCGGATACGCCGTCCAGCGATACGAGTTCGGATTCGGGCAGAGGCCGAGTTCCGAGCGTCCGCAGCGTACGCCACAATCCCGGTGCGAGCACGAAAGGCAACAATCCGGACAGCGGCAAGACGCCGAATGCGGCGAGAAGCAACAGGACGCCGTACGCGCCTATGCACAGGGCCGCGTACAGGTACAGGGCTTTCCTACGGCCCAGCAACATGGCCAGAGTCGTGATCCCGGCCTCGCGGTCGTGCGCGATGTCGCGGATGTCGTTGGCGTGCATGATGCTGGTGACGAGGCACGCTATGGGCAGGGCGGCAAGGAAAGGCCGCCAGTCAAGGGAGCCCCCATCTCCGGAAGAGTACGCAAAGAAAATGCTTGATTACGGAACATACGATAGTCCGAACCTCATCAATTTCTGGCAAAACGTGATTGACAACAAAGGTTGGAACGACCCGTCCGTACACAATTGGATGGATGAAATTACCCGGACAGCGAGAAAATACGAAGCAAACGCAAGTATATCCGGAGGAACCAAAGGAACAACCTATATGCTTTCACTCGGATATCTGAATAATACGGGAATTATCAAACGGTCTGCATTCGACCGTTTCACCTCACGCCTGAACTTGAATCAGGAGGTCAATTCCAAAATCAATATCGGTATTAATCTGTCTTATTCTACCTCTAAAGACAAGAATCCGGTCAGCGACTGGTCACAGTCGGGAGTCATTCTCAATGCCTTGCAGATTTCTCCTTTCCTCTTTTATCCGGGACTGGCGGATATCATGAATTACAGTAACGTGAACATTATGAGCCCCCTGGTAGCAGTCGATCAGGTCAATATCAACAATCAGTATAGTGAACTCAATGGTAATATCTACTTCAACTATAAGATATTGAAAGACCTCACGTTCAGTACCAGCGCCTCTTATCGCCAGTATTCCATGGATCAGGACAAGCTCTGGGGTTCGGATACCTGGTACGGGCAATCGGAAAGGGGACGCATGGAAATCAGTAACCGGGAAGAAAACAGTTGGGTATATGAAGCACGGCTGCAATATGCGAAAAGCATAAAGAAGCATTCCTTCTCACTAATGGGAGCTTTTGAGGCCAGCAAATGGTCGATGAAAGATATCTACAACAAATCAACAAACTTCGAAGACATGGCTGTCGGTATATGGGGAATAGACAAGGGGCTGGTCACTTACGCTCCCAAATACACGTATGACAGCAATCAAATGGTATCGTATATCAGTAGGGGAACCTATACTTTCGACAATAAATATGTATTAAATGCCTCTTTGCGTGTCGACGGCTCTTCCAAGTTCGGAGCCAATAACAAATACGGCTATTTCCCTGCTGTCAGTGTCGCATGGCGCGCTTCCGAAGAAGAATTCATCAAGAAGTTTGATTTCATATCCAACCTGAGGGTACGCACCAGCTTCGGTATGACGGGTAATAATCAGATTCCCTCTTATCAATCTTTATCCCAGTTGGAAAACAATAAGGTGGTAATGAACGGAAGCACGGTGGAAATCGGGCGTTATCCTTCCAACGTAACGAATGACGACCTGAAATGGGAAAGCCAGAAACAGTACAACATCGGATTTGATTTCGGCGTATTGGATAACCGTTTCTCTATTACGGCAGACTTTTACTACAAAAGGATTGACGATATGTTACTGCAAGTAAACATTCCTTCTACTTCCGGCTATACCAAAGCCTGGAAAAATGCAGGTTCAATGGAGAACAAGGGTATGGAGTTCGCCATTAACGCGAACTGGTTTAAAGGCGCTTTCAATTGGTCGACGGACTTCAATATCTCCTTCTACAAGAACAAAATCCTGTCACTGGACAAGGGACAATACCAGCAATTCTACGACAGAGGAATTAATGCCAAAATTACCAGTGACGTCCTGCTCAGAGTAGGAATGCCGGTAGGTATCTACTACGGCTATATCAGCGACGGAACTTACAACAATGATACCGAAGTCATCAACGGATACCCCGGCCCTAACCTCGGATTGGGACAACTCAAAGTTGTCGATGTCAATAAAGACGGTGTAATCGACTCGAACGACCGTACACCGATTGCGGATGTCAACCCCAAACATACAGGAGGAATCGGAAATACATTCTCTTATAAAGGTTTCGACTTGTACGCCTTCTTCCGCTGGTCATACGGCAACGACGTAGTAAACGGCAACGCCTACTATCTCGTAGGAACGACTAGTATCAACAACGTCCTGAAGAGTGTCTACAAAGATGTATGGTCTGCCAACACCCCCACTAATAATTATCCTTTGTACGGCCGAGGAACCTGGGGAGAAAGCGTACTTAGAAGTGACCTGGTAGAAGACGGTTCATTCTTACGTCTGCAAACCCTGACTCTGGGCTATACCTTCCCCGCCAAGTTAACCGGCAAAATGGGCCTCTCCAAAATGCGCATAGCACTGACCGGAACGAACTTATGGCTCTGGACCCGTTACTCCGGCTTCGACCCCGAGGCAAATACCGGTTACGGAACAGTAGCCCGTCTGGCTCCCGGACTCGACATGAGCCCGTACCCGAGACCACGCTCCTTCTCGCTTTCAATCGAACTAGGGTTTTAATCATAAAAGAACAAGTACATGAATAAGTTTAACATATTAATTGCAATGCTTGTATGCCTGAACATTTGTGGCTGCTCCGATTTTCTGGAAGAAGACCCCAAAGGCAAACTGACAACTGACAATTTCTACAACAGTGAATCCGATGCGCGGCAAGCCATTAATGGTGTTTACCGCAGATTATCCGATTCGTGGGTGACGGGATACAATATAAAGCAAATCCCCAACGACTTGCTGAAACGCGCAAGCTGGGACGAAGCAAGCGGACTAAGTAACTTCACATACGGTTCTGAGAACACATATATCGCCGGTATGTGGCAAAATCACTATGCAGTGATAAAAGACTGCAATTCTGTGATAGACAACGTGACTGCCAACAAAGAGAAAATCAACAACTGGGAAAGATATGTCGGACAGGCACATGGCATCCGTGCTTTCCTGTATTTCGACCTTGTCAGGTGGTTTGGTGATGTGCCGCTGGTATTGACCGATACCAAATCTCTTGACGGACTGGAGGTGACACGCATTCCGCAGAAAGAAGTATTCCGGCAAATCATAGAGGATTTCGAATACTGTATCAGTCACACAATGGACAAGGGCGACACTTCAAAAGGCTATCAATACGGCAGATTGACCAAAGACGCCTGCCATGGTTTCCTGGCTAAAGTATATTTATGGCTGGGTAGCGTAGCGCAACGGGACGGAAAAGAAATCCTAGGCAATGCAGCCGACAATTTCGAGAAGTCACTCGAACATTCAAGTGCTGTTATTCAAGGCGGACGTTACAAACTGGTGGACTATTATCCGGATGTATTCAATGCCAAGACCCGGGACAAGGCACCGGATGAAGTTTTGTGGTGTGTTCAGGGGTTGACAGGTGACGACACGGGAACATGGACAGGCATGATGTTCGGTATCAGAGGCAACCAGAACCTCGGAGGTTCGTGGGATAACATCTCAAGTTCGGACTACCACCGCATGATGTATGAACCGAGCGACTCTATCCGCCGTTTATGGAACTGCCCGCGAATGACCATACAAGATGACGGAACGTTATGGGGCTGGGACTACAAGATGTATTGGGACACAAGGGGCGACCAGAAGCTGAGCGAGGCCACGGAAAACAATAACTGGCTTCAATGGAGTATCGGCAAATTCAGACGATATCCGTTGGCAGACCCTTCATCATACAATTACACCAACTTCGGTATGGATGAACCTCTGCTCCGCTATGCGGACGTGTTACTGATGTACGCGGAAGCATACAACGAAGTCAACCATGCTCCCGGCGACTACCGACCTTCTTCAGGAATGGACATGAGCGGAATCTCCATACAGTCTGCTTACGACGCTGTCAACCTTGTGCGCAAACGTTCGCGAATCGCCAACGAAGGCATTATGCACCAGGATGTACTGCCCCGTAAATTAATTACCGACTATGCTACCGAAGTAGACGAATGTGTACCCGACTGGAAACCCGGAGCATACGGTTATATCTACGACGGAGTGAGAACTGCCTGGGAGTATAACAGATACGGCGATGATTATACAGCCTTCAGAACTGAAATACTTAACGAACGGGCACGCGAACTAGTAGCCGAGTCGACCGACAGGTGGTGCGACCTCGTCCGCCGCGGTATCCTGGTAAAGCAGATGCAGGCATGGCGGCAATATAACCCGTTCATCAGTAATACGGAACGGGAAATCACAACTCCCGGAGCTCCGGAGAATATCCAATCCCGCAATATGTTATTGCCCGTGCCTTTGAGTGAAATAGATGTGAACAAGAACCTGACTCAGAACCCGGGATATTAATCTTTTGTGTCAACTTAAAACGATAAGAGAATGAAAACAACCTATACTAAATTCATACTTCTGCTCGCAGCAACTACATTTATTGCGTGCAATGAAGAGAAAGCCCCCAGCTTACATATCTCCGCCAGCGCAGACAAGACAGAGGTAAAGGTAGGAGAACCCGTTACATTCAGTATCCGGCATAATGCAATGGCCGTATCCATTTACACCGGAGACGACGGGCACGACTACAAGAGCAGTGCCTACTATCTGCTGCAAGGAAAAACCAACGATGATTTACAAAACAACAATTATCGCCCTATCGATCCGGAAATTACACCGTATAATTGTAACTTTGCCGATACACCCGCCGGTTCCACTTCCATTACGGACAATCTCGCAGAAGTTGTGAACGCAGGCAGTGGTGATAACCTGATAGGTTCGGAAGCCGAAATCGAGTATGACGAGTCCATTCAGCAGAATGTACTGAAAATCACATCCGTTCATCCCGAATGGTGGTATCAGGCACTCCGCCTGCATACGGACGCCAAACTGGGAACAAACAAAAAGCTGAATTTACGGATGAGATTCGACAAAGACATCCTGGAAGATGTCAGTTCGGGAGAGCAGCGTCCGGACATCACAACCTTTCAGGTAGTCATCCGCCTCGGCGGCATTGGAGTCGGCGAAACGGAGGTTATATTCAGAGATGAAACCGTCTGGGACATATACTGGAATCCCAATACCGCGTTTACGGACTACTCCGTTGACTTGTCGAGTGTTATAGACGCCTGGCAGGGAGCTACGGGAAAAACGATGGGTACATTGTCATACATACAGATCTTATTTACCCCTAGTAATAATGCCGGATATTTAGGCGATTACTACATAGCTTCCGCAAGTTATGGTGATATAGACTATATTCCGTTCTCCACAGGCCAGTCTCTGAACATCAATGACAACTCCGGAATATTAAAATATCAATATACGTATACGCAACCGGGTAATTATCAGGTAGTCGTAATAGGCACCAATACAAGTATGAAAAACTATTCGGATAGCGGGTATAAAGACAATGTAGGAAACAATATTCATGCAAGTGAATATGATTACAACACTCAGTTCTCTACCATTGACATAACCGTTCGTCCATAACACAGACGTTTTTTGCTTATGAGATATTATAAACAAATCATTCTGTCACTTATCGTTCTTTCCTGTGCATTCATAACCGGCAATGCACAGGAAGAACTCCTGTTCCGTCATCTGACCAGAAACGAGGGACTGCTACACGATAACGTGACCTGTATCGTACAAGACTCCTTAGGATATATGTGGTTCGGAAGCCATAGAGGGCTTAATCGGTACGACGGATATTCCATTGATTCCTACAAGTACGAAAACGGTATTATAAATTCAGTCTATTATAACAGGGTTTATAGTATTCAGATAGTAGGTCGCTATATCTGGCTGGCTACGGAAGCCGGACTGGCTTGTTTTGATATCAGAACCAAGCAATTTGTCAGTTACCGGACAGAGGCTCAACCCGATCCCGCCTTTTATTCCAAAGTCAGGGTGCTCAAGCAGGGCATTGGTAATCAGTTATGGCTCATATCGGATAACCAAATCAGATTGGTAAAGATTGAATCTTCCGGAAAAGATAACGGGGAACCGGTCATTTCTGCCAGAAAGATAGGAGACACTTACAATTATATTTCCGACGAGTTGAACCCGAAGGTGGCAACAGACAGCCTGGGGAATGCCTGGATTTCGGGAAAAAGGTATCTGTCCGCCTACAAGGTTGACGCTGAGGGAGAATTGAAGTTTTCTGGCAATATCAATAATAACATAGGATCGGGAGTCAGGGATATTTGTTATGATAACGGAGATTTATGGATCATCTATCAGGAACATCTGGCTAAATATAAAATCGAAAACGACGGCAGTTATACACTTGCCAAGCAGGTCATGTTCCATACTCCGGGTGGGGTACTGTCCTTATGTGTTGACCCCGAATATGTATGGATAGGAGCAAACGAAGGACTTTTCCAAGTATGGAAAAGCAATGAGTCCACCTCTGTCATGGAACATAAGCACTCACCGTCCAATCCCTATTCGGTAGGAAGTGACATCAACAATATCTTCCTCGACAGGGACAATAATCTATGGGTATCCGCCTGGACCGCAGGCGTGTCTTATGCCAATACAAGGGCCCGTTTTTTCAAAACTGTCAGATACAGTCCTTTCAGAACGTCCGATACAAGTATCGGTTCCGAGTTTATCAGTTCCGTACATTACAGCAAGGATGGCCATGTATATATGGGAAGCAAGTTTGGCGGATTGAGCAGTTTCGATATCAGAACTAAAGAGGTGATATGGGATTATTGTCACCTTCCCCAGTTATTTCCGAGTATCACAAGTATACAGTCGGATAGCAGGAATATCTATGCAGCTGTCAGAGATAATATCGTCATTATCAATAAAAAGACAAGAGAAGTTACCCACTCACTGCGGACAATCAACGGCGGTTATATTTTCTGGCTGGATTTCGACAAGTTCAACCGTTTGTGGGTCACGACATATGCCGGACTGGAGTGTTTCGAAGAGAGCAACGGTCTATGGAAAAACACGATGACCTATACCAGCCGGACTCCCGCTCCTTGTAATCTGTCCACCGACTTGCTTCACAACATATATAGCGATACAACTAAAAATGAACTCATTATCACATCGGCAATGGGTATCAACCGTGTCATATTCGATAATGAAGGCAAGGTAGTCCGTATCGTCAAATATCTGGCGAGAGAGAACGACGAGAACAGTTTAAGCAGTAACTACATCTGGCCTATCGACAAGGGAAGCGACTCTACTTACTGGATAGGCACCATGGGCAACGGGCTTAATAAAGTGACACTGATAGACAGGCCCAACGGGATTTACGACTACTCAGCCAAAAGTTACGGGATAGAAGCCGGAGCGACGTCCAACGACATAGAGAGTATCGAAGTCGACAAGTTCGGGCGTGTATGGTGCGGAGGCTTTAATCTGAACTACTTCGACGACGGGATAAAACGCTTCAATGTATTCGACACAAACGATGGCTTACAAAGTTATGTGTTCGGTACTTCCTCTTCCGCCAAGGATGACGAAGGAAACTTATACTTCGGAGGAGCCCACGGCCTGAACTACTTCACTCCTATTGCCGAAACTCCGCATAACACCTCATATCGTGTTTACTTTACCGGTTGCCATATCAACGGAAAACCTGTAGACTCGGACATCGAATTTTCCAACAGTCTTGAACTCAAGTATCCTGATAATAATTTCTCCGTCAACTTCACCTCATTATCTTACAGTAACCAGCACCACATACGCTACCGCTACAAACTGGAAGGATATGATAATGAATGGCGATATATAGAAGCAGGCAAGGAACCAGCCGTAGCTTATCAGAAAATTCCGTTCGGTTCGCATACCTTACTGGTGGAAGCAGGCGACTGGCAAACATGGAGTAATGAACAATATGCATTGCAGATTTACTCCCAACCCCCTTTCTGGATGACTTGGTGGGCTTATACCCTATATATTCTCGCCATTCTGGGACTGTTCTACGTAGGCTTCCGTTACTTCATCAAGTGGACTCAGATGAAGAATACGATTTCCATGCAGAAAGAACAGGAACGACAGAAAGAGGAAATGATGCAAATGAAAATGAGATTCTTCACGGATGTTTCTCATGAGTTCCGGACCCCGCTGACCTTGATAAGCCACGCTATCAATGAGATTGCTGAAGACGAGGACATTTGCACAAACAAATATGTAAATATCATAAAACATAATACAGGCAAACTGTCGAACATGGTCAACGAACTGCTTGATTTTCACCGGGTAGAAGTGAAGTCCGCCCAACTCAGGACGACCTATACTTCTATTCCTGAATACGTGAGCGATATTTACGAAGAATTCAAAGGCTGGGCGGAAGCCTCCGACATCCATGTGAACTTACAAATTGACAATCCGGAGATCGGGATGTGGATAGACCCGGAGCATTTCGGTAAAATACTGTCGAATATTCTTTCCAACAGTATACGCTATTCTCATGCCGGCAGCGAAATCAACATTCAGGTTGCTAAAGGATACGTGAATGACATTGTTCCCCGCTATAAGGATTCTTTCTGGAATACCAAAGATATGATTCCCGGCGAACAGGCGATAATAAGAGTGAGCGATACAGGGATTGGCATGGAGAAAGCCGTACTGCCTACCATTTTCAAACGTTTTCATCAGGTGCAAAATAATACAGGTAAACAGCATACCGGTTCGGGCATCGGGTTATCTCTGGTCAAATCCCTTATCGAACTCCACCACGGCGGAATTATCATCAGCAGCAAGCCGGATGCAGGAACCGAAGTTATCATAGCCCTGCCGATATCGGACACCTATCTGGCCAAAGAGGAAAAGATAGAAGAAAGTACTTTCGTACTAAAAGACTATTTATCAAACTATGCAGTAGAGTACGAACCATTGGAGATAGAAGAAACCACAGCTATTTATATGGAAGGCAAACCTACGATTCTGCTGGTGGATGACAACCACGAAATACTTATGATATTAAGGGAGTATTTCGTAAAAGACTATAATATCATCATGGCTATTGATGGACAGGAAGCCTTGGACAAATGTAACCGCAGCCTTCCGGACATTATCATTTCAGACGTAATGATGCCCAGAATGAACGGTATAGAACTGTGTGCAACTCTAAAGAAGAACTTACAGACTTGTTTTATTCCTATCATTCTGCTTACTGCAAAATCGCAGGTTGAGGACCAGATTGAAGGGATTGAAATGGGAGCGGATGCGTACATCCCCAAACCCTTCAACCCCAGACTTCTCAAAGCAAACGTCCGCAATCTTCTCAATAAAAGTCATCAGATGCGGAATCTGCCTACCGCCAACAACGTCCGGCAGGAGATTCAGGACAAGAAACAAAGAGAAGTGTTCGACAAACTAGTAGAGTTGGTTAATGCCAATCTAACCGACCAGCAATTCTCCGTCGACCACCTCTGCCTCGAACTTGGAATGAACAGGACCAAACTGTATAGCTTTATCAAGTCGACAACCGGAATGTCTTTGGGAAATTACATCCGTAAGATTCGGTTGGACAAGGCAGCCGAATTGTTAAGAACCACCGATATGTCAATCAGTGAAGTCGGTTATGCCGTCGGAATCGAAAGTCCGTCTTATTTCACGAGAACATTTAAAGAACAATTCGGCAGTTCACCCTCCGAATTTATCAAGCATTAGTCACATTAATATTTATATTATGAAGAAATTAATCCTCAGTATCCTGGCATTCAGTCTCGCAACAACTGCTTTGCCACAACAGGTAAAAGAAATAGAAATCCTTCCCAATGAAAAATGGTGGGGAGGAGCTACCGACCTCGGCAATAAAATGCCTTTCTGCGATAACACAATAGAAGCCGACCTGCAAACCCAGAATTTTAATAACCAGACTACCCCGTTACTTATCTCGAATAAGGGGCGTTATATCTGGTGTGACGGTCCATTCCAGTTTCAACTGAGAGACGGAAAAATCCGCATAGAATCCGCCAGAGGAACAATAGAGTACGCTACCGCGGGAAACACATTAAAAGAGGCTTACCTGACCGCTTCCGGAAAGTATCTCCCACCCGCCGGTATATTGCCGCCCGAACTGTTCTTCTCAAAACCGCAATACAATACCTGGATAGAGCTTATATATAATCAGAATCAAGAGGATATCCTGAAATATGCAAGAAGTATTATCGACAACGGATTTCCTACCGGCATACTGATGATTGACGATAACTGGCAAAAAGATTACGGAAACTTCAACTTCCGCCCGGACAAGTTTCCGAACCCCAAAGCAATGGTTGACGAACTTCATGCCATGGGATTTAAAGTGATGTTATGGGTAAGTCCGTTTGTGTCACCCGATAGCGAAGAATTCAGGTATCTAAAGACAAAGGGATATCTGGTAAAAAGAAAAGGTAGTGACCAGCCGGCAATTCTCGATTGGTGGAACGGTTCCAGTGCCTGCTATGACCTGAGCAATCCTGAAGCTTATAACCATTTACGGAGTACGCTCAAGAAAATGCAGCAAGACTATCATATCGACGGTTTCAAATTCGATGCAGGAGACCCGGAAAGATATCCGGAAAAAGAGGTAGATGTTTTCGACCGCCAATCGTATGATACCGAACAGACTTATTTATGGGCCAAGTTGGGGCTCGAATTTCCATATAACGAATTCCGTGCCTGCTGGAAATTAGGCGGCCAGCCTTTAGTGCAACGCCTGGGCGACAAGAAATACTCATGGGACGGAGTGGCAAGTCTGGTCCCCTCAATGATAGCCGCCGGCCTGTTGGGATATTCGTATGCCTGTCCCGACATGATTGGAGGCGGAGAATATTCCAGTTTTCAGGGTATTGATGCGTCCGGTTTTGACCAGACATTGATTGTACGTTCCTGCCAGATACATTCCATGATGCCGATGATGCAGTTTTCAGTAGCCCCCTGGCGGATTCTAAGCAAAGAGAACCTGGAAATGTGCATCAAGTATGCCAAATGGCATGAGCAACTGGGTGATTATATACTCTCACAGGCAAAAAAAGCCTCTATTACAGGAGAACCCATTGTACGTCACATGGATTATGCCTTCCCTAATCAGGGATTTGAAGAATGCAGAGACCAGTATATGTTGGGGGATAAATACCTGGTAGCCCCCATTATGTCCAGCGGCAATACACGTACAGTAAAACTCCCCAAAGGTAAATGGAAAGATGATCTGGGAAAAGTCTATAAAGGAGGTAAAACGTATACCCTCGACGTCCCTCTTTCACGGCTTCCCTGGTTTGTAGAAGTTAAATAATCCCGAATATTCACACTTCATATATAGTATCCCATGAAAAGACTCTTGTTATCTCTTCTTTGTATTCCGGCTCTGTTATTGACTTTCTGCAATGACAAAGTAAACTCCAAAGAAGAAACAGAATCTCCCGCTTCCAGTGCGCCGGATCAACTGGAGAAAGTAACATACCAACCCTCGGAGGAAATAATTTGTAACCCGGAGAGAGGATTCTTCACTCATCAGGAATATGCCACGGACAATAACCACTCCATTACCCCCGCCTTCTTGAAAGAATGTCGGGAGAAAGGCATGAGCCTTATATTCACCGCCTACTATATGAGAGATTTCAAAGATAAGTTGATCTCCGAAGAATATCTGCAACGGATACGCAACAATATGTTGGCTCTCAGAAAAGGAGGAGCAAAATCTGTATTACGCTTTGCATATACTTCCTCTGAAAACGAAAAGCCATGGGATGCTCCCAGGGAACTCACGGAACAGCATATCCAACAACTAAAACCTATTCTGGAAGAATTTTCGGATGTAATATGTGTACTCGAAGCCGGATTTGTCGGGGTATGGGGAGAATGGTACTATACTGACCATTATAACTACCAGCCTAAAAAGGGAGAGTATGCTCCCCGCCGTAAGGTACTGGATGCCCTTCTGAAAGTAATGCCCAAGGACAGAATGATAAGTGTACGGTATCCGGTAGCCAAGTTATTTACTTTCAATATTAACTACACCGACACCATTACTAGGAAAACGGCTTATAATGAATCCGACTTATCTCGTATAGCTTTTCACAACGACTGTTTTCTGGCCGACATAGATGACATGGGAACTTTCGGAGAGAATCCTGATTACAGAAAATTCTGGGAATGGGAAACAAAATATGTAGCCATGGGAGGAGAAACCTGTAAACTGTCGGAATATTCGAACTGCGAGAATGCTGTAACAGACTTTGCCAAATACCATTGGTCGTATATTAATATTGATTATCATCCCGCAGTCATCAACCAATGGGAGGACGAACAATGCATGAAGGAAATACAAAAGCGTTTAGGTTATCGCTTCACTCTCTCCGAAGGATATTTTACTCCCAAAGGAGAAATAGGTTGTCCTTATGAAGTGGTGTTAAAGTTACAGAATACAGGTTGGGCTGCCCCATTTAATCCGAGAGATGTCGAGATTGTATTTGTCCACAAAAAGAAGAAAGAGAACAAGTATAAGATCAAACTTAAAGAAGATCCGCGTTTCTGGTTTCCGAATGAGCAGATTACCATTCAGGCTCGATTCGGACTACCGGAATCAATGCCAAGCGGTGAATATGATATTTATTTGAATCTTCCCGACCCCAGACCAACCATTTCGGCACGTTGGGAATACAGTATACAATTAGCTAACAAAGATGTATGGAACAAACAATACGGATATAATAAAATACACAGTACAATGTTGGTTACTAATTCAAATAAAGCATCTTTCGTTGGAGAAAGTTTAGAAAATTTCCAAGTAAAATAATTCAAAGGAACGTCTTCTTTGAGGGAAAAAGAAAAGGCAGGCAAAAACGATACACTCACAAAGTTTGTCGTTTTTGCTTTTTTAGGTACTTTTGTAATCGAAAAAACCAAAATGCAGTATCTGCAAAAGAATTATGAAACATCCTCTTGACCTGTTCCAATATTGTCCCGAATGTGGTTCCTCTCATTTCGAAGTCAACAATGAAAAGTCCAAAAAATGTACAGATTGCGGCTTTGTCTATTATTTCAATCCATCTTCCGCTACCGTGGCTCTAATCCTGAACGACCAAAACGAGCTGCTCGTCTGCCGCCGTGCCAAAGAACCTGCCAAAGGTACGCTCGACCTTCCCGGGGGATTTATCGACATGAACGAAACCGGCGAAGAAGGCGTAGCCCGTGAAGTATTGGAGGAAACCGGATTGAAAGTGCAACAAGCCGTCTATCAATTCTCACTTCCCAATATTTACATCTATTCCGGTTTTCCCGTGCACACACTTGATATGTTCTTTCTTTGTACCGTAGAAGATATAAGCCACTTCTCGGCAATGGATGATGTATCAGATTCTTTCTTCCTGCCTCTCTCCGAGATCAATCCGGAAGATTTTGGACTGGATTCTATCCGTCGAGGACTTAAAAAATTCTTATCCGACAGATAATTCGTTAAAATATAACAAATTACGGAAACATATCCCCTTCCATTCTGTCTAATATTTTAATGAGCTTTAAATTAACAGCCATTAAAATACGTCATTGGAAGATATATAGTACTTTTGCATAAACACCCTATTATGAAAAAAGAAATTACTAGACTCATTTGTGCGACTATCTGTTGCGCACCAATTATAGGATTTGCCCAGACAGGTGATAAATTCACTTCGGCTGACAACCTTTATAAAGAAGGGAAAGAACTTTTCCAGGAAAAAAATTATGCCGCTGCCCTGCCGGCACTAAAGGCATTTGTAAAGCAAAAGCCAACAGCCAGCCTACTCCAAGATGCGGAGTATATGTTGGTCAGTTCAGCTTACGAGTTGAACGACAAGAACCGTATCGAATTGCTCCGCAAGTATCTCGACCATTATCCCGATACTCCTTATGCCAATCGTATCTACTCGTTACTGGCTTCCTGCTACTTCTACGAAGGAAAATACGATGAGGCTATGGCACTCTTCAACTCTACCGACCTCGATTTGCTAAACAATGAGGAACGGGACGACCGCACTTATCAACTGGCTACCTGTTATCTGAAAACAAACGATTTGCGGGAAGCTGCTATCTGGTTCGAAACCTTACGTGCCAACAGTCCCAAGTATGCAACAGACTGTGATTACTATATTTCTTATATCCGTTACACACAGAAACGCTATAACGAAGCATTGAAAGGTTTCCTGCCGCTACAAGACAATGCTAAATACAAGGCACTCGTCCCTTATTATATCGCCGAGATTTATGTACAGCTCAAGAATTATGATAAGGCACAAATCGTAGCACAGAATTACCTGTCGGCTTACCCGAATAACGAGCACGCCGCCGAAATGTACCGCATCCTAGGAGATGCCTACTACCACTTCGGGCAATATCCCCAAGCCGTAGAAGCATTCAGCAATTATCTGGACAGAGAGCACGCCGTCCCGCGCCGTGATGCCCTTTATATGCTGGGACTTTCTTACTATCAAACAAAAGTTTATTCCAAAGCAGCAGAGACGTTAGGCAAAGTAACCACAGAAAACGATGCCCTTACACAGAACGCTTATCTGCACATGGGACTTTCCTACCTGCAATTGGCAGAAAAGAACAAAGCACGTATGGCTTTCGAACAGGCTGCTGCATCCAATGCCAATATGCAAATCAAAGAACAGGCAGCTTATAACTATGCGCTTTGCCTGCACGAAACTTCTTTTTCTGCCTTCGGCGAGTCTGTCACTGCTTTCGAGAAGTTCCTGAATGAATTTCCGACCTCTCCATACGCCGAAAAAGTAAGCAGTTACCTGGTAGAAGTTTATATGAATACCCGCAGCTACGATGCCGCATTAAAATCTATCGACCGGATTGCCAAACCGAGTGCCCAGATACTGGAAGCCAAACAAAAGATATTATTCCAGTTAGGTACACAATCTTTTGCCAACGCCGACTTCGAACAGGCTCTTAAATACCTGAACCAGTCTATCGCTATCGGACAATACAACCGCCAGACCAAAGCAGACGCTTACTACTGGTGTGGAGAGTCATATTATCGTCTCAACCGAATGGTAGAGGCAGCCCGCGATTTCAACGCCTACCTGCAACTGACCACCCAGCCCAATAACGAAATGTACGCGTTGGCTAATTACAACTTGGGCTATATCGCTTTCCATCGGAAAGACTATACACAGGCAAGCAACTATTTCCAAAAATATATCCAATTGGAAAAAGGAGAAAACACAACGGCGCTTGCCGACGCTTACAACCGTATTGGTGACTGCCACCTCCATGTACGTAACTTTGAAGAAGCCAAACATTACTATTCGCAAGCCGAGCAAATGAATACTCCTTCAGGAGATTATTCTTTCTATCAACTCGCTCTCGTATCCGGCTTACAGAAGGACTACACCGGTAAAATCACTTTATTGAACCGTCTGGTCGGCAAATATCCCGCTTCACCTTATGCTGTAAACGCCATTTATGAGAAAGGGCGTTCCTATGTGCTAATGGATAACAACAATCAGGCTATCACCTCCTTCAAGGAACTGCTGAACAAATATCCCGAAAGCCCGGTCAGCCGGAAAGCTGCCGCAGAAATCGGTTTGCTGTTTTATCAGAAAGGAGATTATAACCAAGCGATCGAAGCATATAAGCAAGTTATCGAGAAATATCCGGGCAGCGAAGAAGCACGCCTCGCCATGCGTGACTTGAAGTCTATTTATGTAGACTTGAACCGTATTGATGAGTTTGCCGCTTTAGCGAATGCCATGCCGGGACATATCCGTTTCGACGCCAACGAACAGGATTCGCTTACGTATACCGCTGCCGAAAAGATTTATATGAAAGGCAGAATGGAAGAAGCCAAAACAAGCCTCAACAAATACCTGCAGACTTTCCCCGAAGGAGCTTTCAGTCTGAATGCACATTACTATCTCTGTCTGATCGGCAGTGAACAGAAGAATTATGATATGATTCTCCTCCACTCCGGCAAGTTATTGGAATATCCGAATAATCCATTTGCGGAAGAAGCACTTATCCTGCGGGCGGAAGTACAGTTTAACCAACAAAATACGGCAGAGGCACTGGCAAGTTACAAAATGCTGAAAGAGAAAGCAAACAATGTAGAAA
>OGRI01001742.1_pt1 | contig 17230 bp, 12 predicted proteins | sample 1553391 | NCBI WGS metagenome assembly OGRI01 (sample SAMEA2580052, study PRJEB22360) | human gut metagenome | reverse complement strand
CCACAAATTGTGACGCACATCTTGCAGAAAGCCTTTTTCAAACACGCTCTAGCATAGCACAAAACAGAAAAAAAGTCATCTGTCAGAAAATGTGCTGGCGTTCACTGTCAGAAAATGTGCTGGCGTTCACAAAATCATCATACCCCTGTGTTAAGATACAGGTGAATCGTACAAAAAGGTATAAAAACCATGCGATAAATGAGGTTGACCAAAAAGGGAGGACAAGATATGGATACATTAAAAATCCTTGTAGTGGATGATGAAAGCCGAATGAGAAAGCTTGTAAAAGACTTTTTAACAAAGAAGAATTTTCAGGTGCTGGAAGCAGGAGATGGAGAGGAAGCCATGGATATCTTTTATAAAGAAAAAGATATTGCCCTGATCATCCTGGATGTAATGATGCCAAAGATGGACGGCTGGGAAGTATGCCGTGAGGTGCGCAAGAATTCTAAAGTACCGATCATCATGCTGACAGCAAGAGGAGATGAGCGTGATGAGCTTCTTGGTTTTGACCTGGGTGTGGATGAGTATATTTCCAAGCCATTCAGCCCGAAGATCTTGGTAGCCAGAGTAGAAGCTATCCTTCGCCGTACCGGACAGACCGGAGCGGAAGATGTGCTCAGCGCAGGGGGAATTGTGATCGATAAGGCTGCCCATCTTGCAACAGTCGATAACAAGCCTATGGATCTTAGCTTTAAGGAATTTGAGCTTCTTACTTACTTTTTGGAAAATCAGGGAATTGCTCTTTCCAGGGAAAAAATCCTTAATTCTGTATGGAATTATGATTATTTCGGAGATGCCAGAACCATTGACACACATGTGAAGAAATTAAGAAGTAAAATGGGGGATAAAGGTGAGTACATCAAGACCGTATGGGGAATGGGTTACAAGTTTGAGGTAGAGTGATGAAGAAATCAAAGAAGCCAAAGAAAATTCGCTCCATAAAGCACCAGATCACGTTTACATTTATAGGCCTTTTATTCCTTTCCATTCTCACGATTTCCATGATCAACGGAGTATTTCTGGAAAAATATTATGTGTCAAAAAAGACGGAAACTCTTCTGGAAGCAAGGGAAGTGCTGAGTCAGATCAACACGGATTCTATGACAGAGGACGATGTGGAAAGCGAGCAGGAAGAATTGTCTTCTGAGATCATTCAGGAAAGCTCCAGGAATAATCTGACCTGGGTGGTTGTCAATGAGGATAATACGAAATATCTGTGCTGGCCGGAGAATGAAGATCAGCTGAGAAGCAAGCTGTTTTTTGGTTATGCCAGTGATCTTGACATGGATAACGGAAAAGGCACAATTCTGAAACAGACGGATAACTGTGTGGTTCAGCAGGTATATGACCGTTTCGTGGGCATGGATTATGTAGAGTGCTGGGGGAAATTTGACAATGGCAATTATTTCCTGATCCGAAGCCCTCTGGAAAGTATCCAGGAAAGCGCAAATATTTCCAATAAGTTTTATTTCTTTGTAGGAATTGTCATTATTGTTATAAGTGGAATGTGTATTATGGCAGTAACCAGAAAGCTGACCAGACCTATTTCCGAGCTGACGGAGCTTTCCCGTAAGATGACAGATCTTGATTTTGAAGCCAGATATAAAAGCAAGGCCGGCAATGAAATTGATGTGCTGGGAGATAATTTTAACAAGATGTCCAGTCAGCTGGAGCATACTATTTCCGAGCTGAAATCTGCAAACAATGAGCTGCAGAAGGATATTGAGAATAAGGTGAAAATCGATGAAATGCGAAAAGAGTTTCTGGATAATGTTTCCCATGAGCTGAAGACACCCATTGCTCTTGTGCAGGGGTATGCAGAAGGTCTGAAGGAGAACATTAATGATGATCCGGAAAGCATGGATTTTTACTGTGACGTCATTATTGATGAAGCTGCCAAGATGAATAAGCTGGTAAAGAATCTTCTTACGCTGAATCAGCTGGAATCCGGAAAAGACGCAGCTGTTATGGAGCGTTTTGACCTGACTGCATTGATCAAAGGCGTTCTTTCCACCATGGATATCATGATCAGGCAGAAAGAAGCCCGGGTGATTTTTAATGAGACAGAGCCTCTTTATGTCTGGGCAGATGAGTTTAAGACAGAAGAAGTTGTGACGAATTATGTAAGCAATGCCTTGCATCATCTGGATGGAGAAAAAATTGTGGAGATCAAAGTCCAGAAACAGGAAAACAGAGTGAAAGTAACGGTATTTAATACCGGAACCCCAATCCCGGAAGCCGATCTCCCGAATCTGTGGAACAAGTTCTACAAGGTAGACAAAGCCCGCACCAGAGAGTATGGCGGAAGCGGAATCGGACTTTCTATTGTAAAGGCTATTATGGAAGGTATGAATCAGCAGTACGGTGTTCAGAACTTTGATAACGGGGTGGAATTCTGGTTTACCCTGGATCGGAAATAAAGTAAAAATAGTCAATCTTCAGGCTGGAAATCTGGTGCTTGAAAGAGAAGATAATTGTAATTTTTCATAAAAAAAACAGTGTTAATCTGGAAAGACAATACAAACTAACAAAACAGGCGGCAGCATGGAATTAGCTCTTTGCAACCGCCTGTTTTTGCGTTATACTGTAAGAATATGAAAGTGTATGTTCAGCAATATTGTGCTTTGGGAAGGCAGTATTTGCTGATTAAAAGCATTTATATGATGGCAGAAAATGCTGCACACAATAGACGCAGTATTGACGAAAAACAGACAACAGGAGGAGCCCGAATGATAGCAATAATCGACTATGATGCAGGCAATATAAAAAGTGTGGAAAAAGCCCTTCATTACCTTGGAGAGGAAACTGTAGTTTCCAGAGATCCTCAGGTATTACTGAGTGCAGATAAAGTAATTCTTCCAGGTGTTGGAAGCTTTGGAGATGCCATGAATAATCTGAATAAATTCGGACTTGTTCCTGTGATCCGGGAGCTTACAGAGAAAGGAACTCCATTCCTTGGAATCTGTCTGGGTCTGCAGCTCCTTTTCGAATCCAGTGACGAAACTCCGGGAGTGGAGGGACTTGGAATTTTGAAAGGTAAGATCGTGAAGATTCCCCCGGCTCCTGGACTTAAAATTCCTCACATGGGATGGAATTCTCTTCACCTTCAGAATGATGGCCGCCTGTTTAAAGGAATTCCGGAAGAGACTTACGTCTACTTTGTTCATTCCTACTACCTTCAGGCAAAAGAACCTGAAATCGTGAAGGCGACTGCGCAGTATGGCGTAACTATTCATGCCTCCGTTGAAAAGGACAACATATTTGCCTGCCAGTTCCACCCGGAGAAGAGCAGCAAGTACGGTCTGAAAATACTGGAGAATTTTGCGAAGCTTGGGAAGGAGGCATAATTATGTTTACAAAGCGAATTATTCCCTGTCTGGATGTAAATAATGGACGAGTAGTGAAAGGTGTTAATTTCGTAGACCTGAAGGATGCAGGAGATCCTGTGGAAATTGCGAAAGCATACGACGCAGCAGGAGCAGATGAAGTGGTATTTCTTGACATTACAGCCTCCTGTGAACAGCGTGACACAGTAGTAGATATGGTGCGAAAAGTTGCAGCCAACGTATTCATTCCATTTACAGTTGGCGGCGGGATCCGTACTGTAGATGATTTCCGGAAGCTGCTCCGCGAAGGTGCAGACAAGATTTCTGTAAACTCCGCAGCCATTGACCGTCCGGAATTAATCCGTGAGGCAGCAGATAAATTCGGCAGCCAGTGTGTAGTAGTTGCCATTGACGCTAAGCGTCGTCCTGACGGCGGCTGGAACATCTATAAGCATGGCGGTCGTTTGGATACAGGCATTGATGCCATTGAGTGGGCGAAGAAAGCAGAAGCCCTTGGTGCAGGAGAAATCCTCCTTACCAGCATGGACTGTGATGGTACCAAGGCTGGCTACGACATCCCATTAACCCACGCAGTATCTGATGCCGTATCCATCCCGGTCATCGCTTCCGGTGGTGCCGGTACCCTGGAACACTTCTACGAAGGCCTTACCGACGGCGGTGCCGATGCAGTTCTGGCAGCTTCCCTGTTCCACTATAAAGAACTGGAAATTTCTCAGGTGAAGGATTACCTGGCTGAAAAAGGTGTTCCGGTAAGACGATAGAAAATAACTATTCAGCAGGTGTTATTTTGCGATGCAGCTGCGAAGGTAGTTCACTAGAGCGTGTTTGAAAAAGGCTCTAGTTACGATAAAATACGCAAGATGAGGTGGTAATTAAAATGGGCCAGATATCAGGAGACTGGCAGGTCGCGCTGAAGAATGAATTTCATCAGCCCTATTATGCCAAACTATATAAAACAATAATGGAAGAATACCGCACCAGAAAAGTATTCCCACCGCCCCAGGATATGTTTAATGCTTTCGAATACACCCCGTTAAACGATGTAAAAGTAGTTATTCTGGGTCAGGATCCCTATCATAACGATGGACAGGCCAACGGCCTTTGCTTCTCTGTAAGAGAAGATATAGACATTCCCCCGTCTCTGGTAAACATTTATAAAGAACTCCACAGCGACCTGGGCTGCTATATTCCTGACAACGGCTGCCTGGAAAAATGGGCAAAACAAGGCGTATTTCTTCTGAACACAGTACTGACTGTCCGCGCCCACCAGGCGTTTTCACACAGAGGAATCGGCTGGGAACAGTTTACCGATGCGGTTATCCAGACCCTGAATGATCAGGACCGCCCGATCGTATATCTTCTCTGGGGAAGACCTGCCCAGATGAAAAAAGCAATGCTGAACAATCCGAAGCAGCTGGTACTCACAGCTGCACATCCAAGCCCGCTGTCTGCGTCAAGAGGATTTTTCGGATGCAGGCATTTCAGCCAGACCAATGAATTTCTGGAGAAAAACGGGCTTGCCCCCATTGACTGGCAGATTGAAAATATCAAAAAGGAACAATAAGAAATGGGGAAAAAGAACGATAACACACTTGTAAAAAATGCTTCATTCCTGATGATCGCGGCATTGATCTCCAAGATCATCGGAATGCTCTATAAAAGTCCGCTTTCCAATACTCTTGGAAATAACAGTATGGGTCTTTTCAATTATGCCCAGAATGTTTACTTTATCCTGCTGATGATCGCTTCTTTCAGCATTCCGCAGGCAGTATCCAAGATTATGGCAGAAAAGCTGGCTTTTAAACGTTACAGAGACGCCCAGAAGGTATTTCACTGTGCGCTGTTATATGTAATCATAATGGGAGGCGTAGTAGCACTTTTTTGTCTTTTCGGTTCGTCCATTCTGGTGCCGGAATCCATGTCCGGAGCCAGACTTGCACTGAAAATGCTGGCACCAACCATTTTCCTGTCAGGAATTCTTGGTACCTTCCGAGGTTATTTTCAGGCATATCGAAACATGCTCCCTACCTCATTGTCCCAGATTGTGGAACAGTGTTTTGTAGCGGTTTTTGCAATCCTGATGTCTACTGTCATGCTGAATAAATTCAGTAGTGCGGAAGAATCTGTACGAAATGCCTGGGGGGCTGCCGGAGCTACTATGGGAACCGGTGCAGGAGTTGCATCAGCATTGCTTTTCATGCTTTTTGTATACTGGGTAAATCGAAAGAATATCAAAAAGAGACTGGCAAGGGATACTCATTCCCGTGATGAGGCCACCGGTGAGGTTATGAAGAATATCGTTCTCATCGTAATGCCGATCATCCTCAGCTCTTTTATTTACAATGTAAACGGCTTTATTAACAGTTATATGTATTCCGGCATTCAGGGCTTTAAGGGAATTGACCATGATACCATTACAAGTCTCTACGCGGAATATGGCTATTATATGACCCTGATCAATATTCCCCTTACGCTTGCAAGTACAGCACCTACATCCATGATTCCGGAGGTTTCTGCCCAGTATGCCAAGAGGGACATGGACAGTGCCAGAGATAAGATCGACCGCGCAACCTGGATCAGTATGTTTATTTCCATTCCATGTGCAGTTGGACTTGCAGTTCTTGCCGGCCCGATCACAAGACTTCTGTTTCCGCGAACAGAGGGGGCAGCAGCTCAGCTGATGATGCTTGGTGTCATTACCATCATCCTCAATGGAAATTCCAATATTTCCAATGGTGTGCTACAGGGAATCGGAAAGCCCAATATCCCCATGATCAATGCGGCAATTGCCCTGGTGGTGGATGTGATCGCCATGGCAATTCTGCTGTTTGCAACTGACCTTGGCGTATATGCCATTGTAGTGGCTATGATTATTTATGCGGTTGTTATGTGTCTGCTGAACGAGCGGGCGATGAAACAGTATATGCAGTACAAAAATCCATGGAGGAGCGCATACCTGAATCCACTTCTGGCATCTGTGCCTATGGCTGTAGTGGCTGGATTTTCCTATTATGGAATTTATAAGCTGATCCATTCCAATTTTATCAGCCTTGGAATCGCAGTGGTTCTTGGAATGGCTGCCTATTTTATTGTATATCTGGCAGTAAGCAAGCCATCTGATGAGCAGTTTGCCATGATGCCAGGCGGAGCCTACCTGAAGAAAATTGCAGGGAAACTGCCGTTTTAGAACATGGTTTTTAAATATGCTATTAAAATTATAATATATTGACTTTTAGATATGCATAGGTTATAATGCCATTCGGCAAGAAAGAAGCGATATGTTCAATGTATGCAACACGAAAGCCCTCAGAGCGGCAACTCTGAGGGCTTTCGTGTTGTATTTTTTCGGAATACGAACCGAGGCTAGTTGTTATTTTTCGCCTCTTCTGCCTTCAAATTCTTCTGTGCAGTAGAAAGCATTAATTTAATTCGGTTCAGCTGGTTTACCTCGCTTGCACCCGGGTCGTAGTCGATGGCTGCAATATTAGCCTTCGGATACTGACGGCGGATTTCTTTGATAACACCTTTGCCAACAATGTGGTTCGGCAGGCAGCCGAATGGCTGGATACAAACAATATTCGGAACATCATCATGGATCAGCTCCATCATTTCACCGGTCAGGAACCATCCCTCGCCAGTCTGGTTACCCTCAGAAACAATGGGGCGTGCCATCTTCGCCAGATCATGGATATCTGCAGTAGGATGGAAATGACGGCTTTCCGCAAGTGCCTCATTTGCAGTCTTACGAACCCAGTCGATTGCCTTAATACCTATATTTCCAAAGAATGCCTTGGATTTCTTAAATCCAAGATTGTCGACCTTGAAATTCTGATTGTAGAAGCAGTAGGACATAAAGTCGATCAGATCCGGCACCACAGGCTCAGCTCCTTCCGCTTCCAGAAGCTCTGCAAGGTGATTGTTTGCAGCCGGAAGGAATTTAACCAGGATCTCACCTACAATACCAACACGAGGCTTCTTCTCATCACTGATCGGGATGGTATCGAAATCGTGAACCATTTCCCGGCACATTTTCTTAAACTGGCTGTGGCTTAATGAGCTGCCGGTAAGAAATGCAATCACACGTTTTTCCCAGATCTTGTGCTTGCGGTTTACAATGCCCTTCTCCAGTTCATATGGGCGCATGCGGTAAATACATTTCATAAGAATATCACCAAACACAGCGGCATACACAACAGCCTTCACCAGCGGAAGAGTAAGCTTAAATCCAGGGTTGCTCTCCAGACCGCTAAGGTTAAGGGAGATAACCGGAACCTGTTCCATTCCAGCTTTCTTAAGGGCACGGCGGATAAAAGCAATATAGTTGGATGCACGGCATCCACCGCCTGTCTGGGACATGATAACGGCAGTCTTGTTCAGGTCGTATTTGCCTGATAAAAGAGCGTCCATAATCTGTCCCACAACGATCAGGGAAGGATAGCAGGCATCATTATTTACATATTTCAGACCTACGTCTACGGCATGCTTGTTGTCATTTGGAAGCACCTCCAGATGATAACCGTTTGCATTAAAAGCGGCTTCCAATAAGGAGAAGTGCACCGGTGACATCTGCGGGCAGAGGATGGTGTAATCCTTGCGCATCTCCTTAGTAAACGAAACCTTCTCGATAGAAGATGGTTTAATGGTGCGCTCCCTTTTCTGAGCATCCTTTGCACGGAGGGCTGCAAGAAGGGATCTGACACGGATCCTTGCGGCACCAAGGTTGTTAACCTCATCAATTTTCAGGCAGGTATAAATCTTGCCGCTGCCATCCAGAATTTCATAAACCTCATCGGTGGTGACCGCGTCAAGTCCGCAGCCAAAGGAGTTCAGCTGGATCAGATCCAGATCATCACGGGTTTTCACAAAGTTTGCTGCTGCATACAGTCTGGAGTGGTACATCCACTGGTCATTGACACGGATTGGGCGCTCAACAGGTACCAGATGGGAAACAGAATCCTCAGTGAGGACTGCCACACCATAGCTGTTGATCAGATCCGGGATACCGTGATGAATCTCAGGGTCAATATGGTAAGGACGACCAGCCAGAACGATGCCCCGGCGGCCTGTCTCCTTCAGGTACTGAAGTGTCTCCTCACCTTTTTTCTCAATGTCCTTATGTACGGCAGCCATTTCCTCCCATGCCTTGTGAGCGGCTTCCTTCACCTCAGATTCTGGGATATCCGGGAAAATCTCAGTCAGTCTCTTTGTAACGATCTCTTCAGAGGTCAGGGCCAGGAACGGATTCATAAAGGTAATGGACGGATCGTGAAGCTCGTCCACATTGTTCTTAATATTCTCTGCATAAGAGGTAACGATAGGGCAGTTGTAGTGGTTGACTGCATCCGGGAATTCATTTCGCTCGTAAGGGATACACGGGTAGAAAATGAATTTCACACCATTTTTGATCAGCCAGGTCACATGTCCGTGGGCAAGCTTGGCCGGATAGCACTCGGATTCGCTTGGAATGGATTCAATGCCCAGCTCATAAATCTTTCTGGTGGAGGTAGGAGAAAGCACTACCTGATATTTCAGCTCAGTAAAGAAGGTATACCAGAAAGGATAATTCTCAAACATATTTAAAACTCGCGGAATACCAACTTTTCCCCGGGTAGCCTTATCCGGAGAAAGAGGCGGATAGGAGAAAAGCCGTTTGTACTTATATTCATAAAGGTTGGGGATATGATCCTTATTCTTCTCCTTGCCAATACCACGCTCACAGCGGTTGCCGCTTACGAACTGACGCCCGCCGGTGAATTTGTTGATGGTAAGACGACAGTTATTGGTACATCCGTGGCAGTTGGCCATGGAGGTAGTGTATTTCAGCTCATTGATCTTGGCAATGGAAAGCATGGTAGTCTCACGTCCTTCTGCATGGTAGCGCTCCTTGGCAATGAGGGCAGCACCGAAAGCACCCATAATACCGGCAATGTCAGGACGAATAGCTTCACAGCCTGCTATACGCTCAAAGCTTCGAAGTACACCGTCGTTGTAGAAGGTTCCGCCCTGCACTACAATATGACGTCCCAGCTCTTTGGCATCGGAAACCTTGATAACCTTGTAAAGCGCATTCTTGATAACAGAATATGCAAGACCTGCGGAAATATCAGCTACGGATGCGCCTTCCTTCTGGGCCTGCTTTACCTTGGAGTTCATAAATACGGTACATCTTGTTCCAAGGTCAATAGGATGTTCTGCAAAAAGGGCAGCCTTGGCGAAATCCTGTACGGAGTAGTTCAGAGACTTGGCAAAGGTTTCGATAAAGGAACCACAGCCAGAGGAACATGCCTCGTTCAGCTGTACACTGTCTACGGTCTGATTACGGATCTTGATACATTTCATATCCTGTCCGCCGATATCTACAATACAGTCAACTTCCGGGTCAAAGAAAGCAGCCGCATAGTAGTGGGAAACGGTCTCAACTTCCCCCTCATCCAGCAGCAGAGCAGCCTTCATCAGCGCCTCGCCGTAACCTGTGGAACAGGAAAATGCAATGTGGGCATCCTCTGGAAGAATGCTGTAGATCTCCTGGATGGAACGGATGGCAGTTTTAAGCGGGCTTCCGTTATTATTGCTGTAAAAGGAGTAAAGCAGAGTTCCGTCCTCACCTACAAGAGCAGTCTTGGTGGTGGTGGAGCCTGCATCAATACCCAGATAGCAGTTGCCGTGATACTGGGAAAGATCGCCCTTCTTTACCTGATAGGCACTCTGACGCTTATTAAAGGCCTCATAGTCTTCCTCCGTGGCAAAAAGAGGCTCCATACGTTCTACCTCGAAATCCAGTTTGATGGAGTTCTTCAGGCGGTTTGTCATATCTGTAAGGGAAACTGTTACCTCATCCTTCGCATTCATAGCAGAACCCATAGCTGCGAAAAGATGGGAATTTTCAGGTGTGATAGCGTGCTCGTCATCCAGCTTCAGGGTACGGATAAAGGCAGCCTTCAGCTGATCCAGAAAGTGAAGGGGACCGCCGAGAAATGCAACATGGCCGCGAATCGGCTTGCCGCAGGCAAGACCGGAAATGGTCTGGTTTACAACTGCCTGGAAAATGGAAGCGGAAAGATCCTCCTTGGTGGCACCATCGTTGATCAGAGGCTGGATGTCAGTCTTGGCAAATACACCGCAGCGGGCTGCGATGGGGTAAAGCGCTTTGTAATTCTTTGCGTATTCGTTCAGCCCGGTAGCATCTGTCTGAAGCAGGGATGCCATCTGATCGATGAAAGAACCGGTACCTCCTGCGCAGATACCATTCATACGCTGTTCAATATTGCCGCCTTCGAAGTAGATGATCTTGGCATCCTCGCCGCCAAGCTCGATGGCAACATCCGTCTGGGGCGCAATCTTCTGAAGAGAAGTGGATACCGCAATTACCTCCTGTACAAAAGGAACGCCAAGGTGGTTGGCGAGGGTAAGTCCGCCGGAGCCTGTGATCACCGGATGAAGGGTAAGCTCTCCAAGTTTGCCATAAGCTTTCGCCAGAAGCTCTGCCAGGGTTTCCTGGATGTTGGCGAAATGACGCTGGTAATCTGCGAAAAGCAGGGTGTCGTTTTCATCAAGTATTGCAATTTTGACAGTGGTGGAACCAATGTCAATTCCTAATGTGTATTTGTTGCTCATGTAAAGAATATGCCTCCTCATCTGTTGCATATGTGCTTAAATCGTTACTGTTCACTTCGTTTACAGTAACACGCTTCGCGATGCACAGAAATCATGCTTTGCATGATTTCGCGCCGCAACTCTCGGGTTTTCTGTGAACTTTGTTCACAAAAAACACCTCGCGGAATGTTACCAGTGAACAGTAATCTTAAATCTTCTTATTTATATGTGAAAAATTCAAATGCAAATATTCCGTAATATTATACGATACCCCGGCTTAAATGACAATGTAAAAGTTTAACAAGGATTCTTCGCACAAGTGTTGAATTTTCGGTTATTTCGGGCTATAATATATGAAGTTTTCTGCCGTGGTTTTACACTCTTTTGTAAGTGTAAAAAGAAAAATGTCTTTGCAGGGCAGCAGAAACAGAAATTTTTTTGAAGATAAAGACTTAAAAAAGAAAGGATTCACATATGGCAAAATATACACTTATGAAAACAGAAGGCCGTGCCAAGCGTGCCCAGTTTGAGACAGTACATGGAACTATCCAGACACCTGTGTTTATGAACGTGGGAACTGTTGGAGCCATCAAGGGTGCAGTATCCACCATGGATCTGAAGGATATCGGAACCCAGGTTGAGCTTTCCAATACCTATCATCTCCATGTAAGAACAGGAGACAAGCTGATCAAGGAATTTGGCGGACTTCACAAATTTATGGTCTGGGACAGACCGATTCTCACTGATTCCGGCGGCTTTCAGGTGTTTTCCCTGGCAGGACTTCGTAAGATCAAGGAAGAGGGCGTTTATTTCCAGTCCCATATTGACGGTCATAAGATTTTTATGGGACCAGAGGAGAGTATGCAGATCCAGTCTAATCTGGGCTCTACCATTGCCATGGCATTTGACGAATGTCCAAGCAGTGTGGCAAGCAGAGAATATGTACAAGCTTCTGTAGACCGCACTACCAGATGGCTGGAGCGCTGCAAGGCGGAGATGGCCAGACTGAACGGTCTGCCGGATACAGTGAATAAAGAACAGCTGCTTTTCGGAATCAATCAGGGGGCTATCTATGCAGATATCCGTATTGCACATGCAGATACCATTTCCAAACTGGATCTGGACGGCTACGCAGTTGGCGGTCTTGCAGTTGGGGAAACTCATGAGCAGATGTATCATATTCTGGACGAAGTCGTGCCTCACCTTCCGCAGAACAAACCTACCTATCTGATGGGAGTAGGTACTCCTGCTAATATTCTGGAAGGAGTCGCAAGAGGAATCGACTTCTTTGACTGTGTATATCCAAGCCGTAACGGACGTCATGGACATGTTTACACCAATCGCGGCAAGCTGAATCTGTTTAATGCGAAATATGAATTGGATCCGTCCCCAATCGAAGAGGGATGTCAGTGTCCTGCCTGTCAGCATTACAGCAGAGCCTATATCCGCCACCTTCTGAAAGCGAAAGAAATGTTGGGAATGCGCCTTTGCGTGCTTCACAATCTTTACTTCTACAATCACCTGATGGAGGAAATCAGGGATGCACTGGATCAGGGCAATTTTGCAGAATATAAAGAAATGCGACTGGCTGGTTTTGAAGAGGGAAAAATTAACAGCAGATATAGTAAATGAAATTAATATAAAAAATCGGAAAAATACTTGAAGAATCAAATTATTTTGTGTATTATATACTATAATGCGCTGGTGAAAAAGACAGGGCGTGATAGTAAGATACAGGAGGAATAGCAAATGGACGCATCAAGCGGAATGAGTATGGGATTTACCATCGTATGGCTGGTTGTACTTTTCGGTATTATGTATTTTCTGATGATCAGACCTCAGAAGAAAGAGCAGAAGAGAGTACAGGCGATGCTCAGCGATATGGCTGTAGGTGACAGTATTGTAACTACAAGCGGCTTCTACGGTGTCATCATCGACATGACAGAAGAAGACGTGATCGTAGAGTTCGGTAACAATAAGAACTGCCGTATCCCTATGAGGAAACAGGCAATTGCCGAAGTTGAGAAAGCAGAGCAGGCTTCTGCATAATCAGATTCATCCGAATATGACAGAAACTAAGAACAGGCTTCATTCCATAAAGGGATGGGGCCTTTTTTCTTCCGTGAATGTTTTTTGAGAATGGGAAAAAAGGCAGTTTTTTGACAGTTTTTTACTTTAACATGTTGAAATATTAAAGAAAGTGCGTTATTATAATAACAATTATCCATTGGTGTCAGGCGAGAGGTGATTTTCCGCTGGCATTCAGAAACGAAGGAGAGGAAATTATTATGAATTACAACATTTCACTGATCCCCGGAGACGGAATCGGTCCGGAAATCGTTGCAGAAGCAAAAAAAGTTCTGGACAAAGTATGTGAGAAATATGGACATACTTTTTCTTATTCTGAAGTACTTTTAGGCGGAGCTTCCATTGATGTACATGGAGTACCGCTTACAGACGAGGCAATCGCTACAGCGAAAGCTTCTGATGCAGTTCTTATGGGCTCTATCGGTGGAGATGCCAAGACATCCCCATGGTATAAGCTGGAGCCATCCAAACGCCCGGAGGCAGGACTTCTTGCCATTCGTAAGGCACTGAATCTTTTTGCAAACCTTCGCCCTGCATATTTATACAACGAACTTCGTGCAGCATGCCCTCTTCGCGATGAGATCATTGGAGACGGATTTGACATGATCATCGTACGAGAGCTTACAGGCGGTCTTTATTTTGGCGAGAGAAAAACAGTAGAAGAGAACGGCGTAAAGAAAGCCATCGATACCCTTTCCTACAACGAAAATGAGATTCGCAGAATTGCCATCAAGGCATTTGACATTGCCATGAAACGCCGCAAAAAAGTAACAAGCGTTGACAAGGCAAATGTTCTGGATTCCTCCAGACTTTGGAGAAAAGTAGTAGAAGAAGTAGCGAAGGATTACCCGGAAGTTACTCTTGAGCATATGCTGGTTGACAACTGTGCAATGCAGCTGGTGAGAGATCCGAAGCAGTTCGATGTTATTCTCACTGAGAATATGTTCGGTGATATTCTTTCTGATGAGGCAAGTATGGTTACCGGTTCTATCGGAATGCTTTCCTCTGCCAGCCTGAACGAGACCAGATTTGGTCTTTACGAGCCAAGCCATGGCTCCGCACCTGATATTGCAGGACAGAATAAGGCCAACCCGATCGCAACCATCCTTTCCGCAGCCATGATGCTTCGTTTTTCCCTGGATCTGGATGAGGAAGCAAATGCAGTTGAGGCTGCTGTACAGAAGGTTCTGACTGCCGGATACCGTACTGGTGACATTATGTCTGAGGGATGCACTCTGGTTGGAACGAAAGAGATGGGTGACCTGATCGCTAAGGAAATTTAGAATTCGAAATAAACAAAAAAGCAAATGGATCATTTTTTCCGGCTATGAAGCAAAAAGGAGATACAAGTTATGAGAAGTGACGCAGTAAAAACAGGCACACAGCAGGCACCTCACCGTTCCCTGTTCAATGCCCTTGGAATGACAAAAGAAGAAATGGAGCGCCCATTAGTAGGAATCGTTTGTTCCTACAATGAGATTGTACCAGGCCACATGAACCTGGATAAAATCGCACAGGCTGTAAAGCTTGGCGTGGCAATGGCTGGAGGAACTCCGGTCATGTTCCCTGCAATCGCTGTCTGTGACGGTATTGCAATGGGACATATCGGTATGAAATATTCTCTTGTAACAAGAGACCTGATCGCAGATTCCACAGAGGCCATGGCACTGGCTCACCAGTTTGACGCTCTTGTTATGATCCCGAACTGTGACAAGAACGTACCGGGACTTTTGATGGCAGCAGCCAGAATCAACGTTCCTACCGTATTCGTAAGCGGAGGCCCGATGCTGGCTGGTCACTTAAACGGACACAAGACAAGTCTTTCCAGCATGTTTGAGGCTGTTGGTGCTTACGCAGCAGGCAAGCTTACAGAGGAAGGCCTGACTGAGTGTGAGAACAAAACATGTCCGACCTGCGGTTCCTGTTCCGGTATGTACACTGCAAACAGTATGAACTGCCTTACTGAGGTTCTTGGTATGGGACTGAAAGGAAACGGAACCATCCCGGCTGTATATTCTGAGCGTATCCGTCTTGCAAAGCATGCAGGAATGCAGGTTATGGAAATGTACCGCCGCAACATCCGTCCAAGAGATATTATGACAAAAGAGGCACTTCTCAATGCCCTTACTGTAGATATGGCTCTTGGCTGTTCCACAAACAGTATGCTTCATCTTCCGGCAATCGCACATGAGATTGGCTGGGATTTCGATATCAGCTTTGCAAATGAAATCAGTGCAAAGACTCCGAACATTTGCCACCTTGCACCGGCAGGCCCGACTTACATGGAAGACCTGAACGAAGCAGGCGGCGTATACGCAGTTATGAACGAGCTGAATAAGAAGGGACTCCTTCACACAGAGTGCATGACTGTAACCGGAAAAACAGTAGGCGAGAATATCAAGGACTGTGTAAACCTGAACCCGGAAGTAATCCGTCCGATCGACAATCCATACAGCCAGACGGGTGGACTTGCAGTCCTCAAAGGTAATATCGCACCGGACGGCAGTGTTGTAAAACGTTCTGCAGTTGTACCGGAAATGCTGGTACATGAAGGACCTGCAAGAGTATTTGAATGTGAAGATGATGCGATCAAGGCAATTAAAGGCGGAGATATCCATCCGGGAGATGTTGTAGTTATCCGTTACGTCGGACCAAAGGGTGGTCCTGGTATGCCGGAAATGCTGAATCCAACTTCTGCAATCGCAGGTATGGGACTTGGTTCATCGGTAGCACTTATTACAGACGGCCGTTTCAGCGGTGCATCCCGTGGAGCTTCTATCGGACACGTATCACCGGAAGCGGCAGTCGGCGGTCCGGTAGCACTGATCGAGGAAGGCGATATTATCGAGATCGATATCCCGAACCTGAAATTAAATGCAAGAATTTCAGATGAAGAACTTGCAAGAAGAAAAGAAAAATGGCAGCCAAGAGAACCGGAAGTTACAACAGGATATCTTGCAAGATATGCAGCAATGGTAACTTCAGGAAACCGTGGAGCAGTTCTGGAAGTTCCACACAAATAAAATAAAATCTGGACAAGGGGAATGTACAATGCAGTTAAATGGTGCAGAAATACTGATAGAGTGTTTAAAAGAGCAAGGCGTGGATACCGTATTCGGATATCCGGGCGGCGCAATTTTAAATGTATATGATGAATTATATAAGCATAGTAATGAAATCAGACATATCCTTACATCGCATGAGCAGGGAGCTTCTCATGCGGCAGACGGATATGCGCGTGCCACTGGTAAGGTTGGGGTGTGTTTTGCAACCAGTGGACCTGGAGCAACAAATCTCGTAACAGGAATCGCGACCGCATTTATGGATTCTATTCCGATTGTTGCGATCACCTGTAATGTAGGGGTACCGCTTCTTGGAAAAGACAGCTTCCAGGAAATTGACATTACCGGTATTACGATGCCGATCACAAAGTATAATTTTATTGTGAAGAATGTCAATGATCTTGCAAAGACGATCCGCAAGGCGTTTGAGATCGCACAGTCCGGAAGACCGGGACCGGTGCTGATCGATATCCCGAAAGATGTGACAGGCAATAAAGCAGAGTATGAGCCTGTCAAAATCCAGCCAATCGTAAAATACAAAAAAGAAATCTGCATGGAAGATATTGACAAGGAATTTGTAAATAAAGTAAGTGAAGGTGACATTATTGTTGCTGATAAGAACTTTGGTTGTGGTTCATCAAGAGAACATGCACCAATAGCTATTAAGGCGGCAGGTGTTAGTTGTGTAATTGCAGAAACATTTGCAAGAATTTTTTATCGTAACGCAATTAATATTGGTTTACCTATTATTGAATGCCCTGAGGCAGCAAAGAACATAGAAGAAGGAAATGAAATTGAAGTAGACTTTGATAGTGGTAAGATTTATAACAAAACAAAGAATGAAGAATATCAAGGTCAGGCTTTCCCTGAATTTATGCAGAAAATTATTTCAAATGGCGGACTAATTAACTATATTAATAATAAATAAAAAATGAGGAGAGACTATGAAAGAGATACTTTATAAGAGCACAAGAGGTACAGGAGAAACATTAAAGGCATCTGAAGCAATTTTAAAGGGATTAGCTGATGATGGAGGATTATTTGTACCAGACAGCATTCCAAAATTAAATGTATCGTTGGAAGATCTGACACAGATGTCCTATCAGGAAATTGCTTATGCAGTCATGAAAGAATTCC
>OGRI01001737.1_pt1 | contig 17251 bp, 12 predicted proteins | sample 1553391 | NCBI WGS metagenome assembly OGRI01 (sample SAMEA2580052, study PRJEB22360) | human gut metagenome | reverse complement strand
CGAGCATTTTGGCAACGCAGATGCCGTGCCGCAGCTGCCGGAGCGGTGCTTAAGCTGTAAGGCGGGAATTGTGCGGTGTTGCCTTAGTGAAAATAATTAAAGTTTTTCGCCAGGCCTTTTTTCAAAAAGGCCGAAAAGACTCCCCGTAACTGCCTTAATAGAACCCGTAACTCGGCAAAATCTTGGTGCTCTGCGCCCACAGGGTCGGCACGGGCAAGCCGGACAGAACGGGATAGAACCAGGCAAAGCACATCAGCGCCGCAATGCACAGCCCCGCGCCAATCTTTTTGGCGCGGTCCTGCCGCTTCATCTGCGTTAAAACCAGCACAATGGCCGTCAACGCAAAGACCGAGCTGGGGAAGTAATGGTACATGAAAGTGCAGCGCGATACCAGCATCCAGGAAAGCAGCTGGCTGGCGTACAAGATCAGAACGCCCGCTCCCTTTGCCGTGCCGCGAGCCGAAACCTGGCGCCACAGGAGCAGCAAAATGCAGAACAGCCCCGCCCAGCAAATGACCGGGTTATAAAAACCCGCAATGCTGCCCTGAAGCCCAGCTTCCAGGTAAGAATTTTTGTAATACCACACTGGGCGCAGGTCCAGCAGCCAGGTGTACCAGCGGCTTTCAAACGGGTGGGTTGCTTTCAGGGTGGAATGGTACCAGTACATGTAGGTTTGGCAATCCCACCAATCCCGCAAACCAAAGGTAGGGTCTTTCCACCAATAAGGCAGGTAGGATGCAAGATAGATCAGGAACGGCACAACGATGTAAAACGCCACACCGCCCACAGCAGCCATCCGGAATTCTTTCCAGAAGCCCGGCTGTTTTTGCTTCCAGCGGGCATACAGCACACCCAGGTACAATACCGCAAGCCCTGCCCCGGCATAAATTCCGGTCCACTTGGATGCACACCCAAGCCCAAATGCCACGCCGCCCAGCGCCATGGGCAGCAGCGAGCCGTCTACGCCGTTTTGCAGCACGCTCTGGCAATACCATACCATAAAATATGCGCCTAACAGGATAAAGAACGTACCGTAAATATCGATTGTGGCAATGCGGCTTTGGGAAAATCGCATGAACCCAGCGGCAATCAGCGCACCTGCCATGGCCCCGGCCCAGCGTTTGTGGGTCAGACGGCGGGCAAAGCACCACATCAGCGGCACCAGCATCACGCCGAACAGCGTTCCGGCACAGCGCCAGCCAAAGGCTGTCATTCCAAAAATAGCAATGCCCAGCATGATAAAATCTTTGCCCAGCGGCGGGTGGGTGGTTTCGTATGCCGTCATGCGGTGCAGCATTTCGTACCCAGTACGGCCATGATAGATTTCATCGAAATACATGCTGTTCAGCTGGCTGATGGTATCTGGCACTTCGCTCTGCTCATCAAACAGGGCATCGCCGCCCGTTACCGGCACCAGCGCACCGGTGGCATCCCGCAGGGCCAGTTCAAACATCTGCGCATTTTCAATCGTTGCGGTCAGGGTCTGCCCTGCCGGAGCCGTGATGGCCGTTTTGGTCCAGCAGAACGGCGTTGCATAGCTCAGTTCCTTCTGGTACAGCTCATTGCCCGCTGCATCCGTGATGCGCAGGCTGCCACCGGTGGAAATGCCGGGGTACACCCAGATTTCCACCGCGTCCTGCTGCGGGGTAAAGTCGATGGTTGCCGTGCTGTCCGTAGCATCCACAGGGTTCTGCGGTGCTTTCATGCTGCCAAGGTAGGCAAAGCTCACCACAGCAACGATCAACGTCAGCGTTACCAAGGCTTTCTTCTCTTTAGCCGTCCAGGCAGGCTGCGGATCAATGCGCAGGGTGCACAGTTCCAGCTTTTTCTGCACTGTTTTTGTTTTATCCTTTTCGATGGTTTCCACTTTTGCCAGTGGAGAAATCGCTCCATGGCGGCAGATGGCCCACGCGGTGAAAGCCAGTAGCACAAAGGCTGCCGTTTCGGCAAAACCGACTGCCATGGCAAACTCGCGGCTGGTATCGCTGCTGAGCCACTCGTCATCGCTGCCTACCAGGGTATACACAGTTTCCAGGTTCAAGAAGCCCGTTATCGACAGACCAAACCCGGCGCCATACAGACGGATGTCATTCCAGCGCGCCGCAGCAAGCAGTACCAGCAGCATGCCCAGCACCAGGTAACGCTCGTGCATGCAATGGGCAAAGGTAAAAATCCCCACCGTGTAAAACGCTGCCAGCAGCAGCGGGGAAAACCGCCCCGCCCGCCAGCTGATGACCGCCAGCACCACAAGCAGCACCGTGATAACAGCGATGTTGAAAATGCCCAGCACTTTCCAGCTCAGGTTAAACACCGGGCAAGCATCCAGCGCCTGCCAGTTGCCGCCCAGCGCTGCAAACCAGTTGAACGCATTGATGGTGGCATACTGGTAGCCAGACGCCGTGGTGATGTACTTATCGATCAAGGACGGCACCAGATTTTTTGCCCCGTAAAACGGCAGGCCCGCCAGCAGCGGCGGCAGCAAAGCCAGCGCAGCACCGCCAAAAATCTGGCCGACCGATTTCAGCGGGCTTTTGCCATCCCGCACGGCATCCGCAATAGCCACCAAAAAGCAGACGGCCAGCACCGGCCCAGCCAACAGTGCCTGCGGCTTGATGGCCAGCGCCACGCCGTACAGCACCGCAGCGAGCAGGTAGCGGCGCTCTTCCAGCAGCCAGAAGCAGAGCAGCAGCGGCAGCGCAAAAGCCCCATCGATCTGCTTCCAGATGCCGGTATCAAACAAGGTCAGCGGGCAGAACGCCGCAAACAGCACCAGGCAGCGCTGTGCCCTGCCCTGCCCCATATACCGGCGGCTGATATGGTCCAGCAGCACCACGGCGACACAATCACAGATTGCGGGGATCAGTGCCAGCAAAAAATAGGTCCAGCGGGATTCATAGCTCAGTTGGAGCGCCTTGCGCACCAGGCTGACCAGCCCCAGCACAAGGATGTAGCCGGGCGGGTAGTCCGCAAAATAATCGGCGCTGTAAAAGGCCGCGGGACCTTCGCTGGCCAGCTTATCCCCCCAGGCTACAAAGCAGCTCATATCATAGGTGTAGCCTTCAGTAACAAGGGCCAGCAGCAGGCGCACGGCAAGCGCTGCGGCCAATATAATATACAGCGTTCGCTCTTCCTGTTTGGTTCTGGTATTTGTCATTCTAAACTCTCCAGATAATGCAGCGTATTTGCCGCTGCAATAAAATAAGGAACTGGAAGCAGAGGCAGATGCTTCCCTGTTTCCAATTCCTTTGTTTTGCCGTGATTGTGCAGTAATAATTATAGCTTGGTCAGCTGCGGGCCCTTGGCGGTGTCCATCACATTCCAGCCCAGCTCAGTGATTTTGGCGCGCAGAGCATCGGCGCGGGCAAAGTCCTTGGCCTTTTTGGCTGCGGCGCGCTCTTCCACCAGCTGCTTCACTTCGTCGGGGGCTTCCTCGGCCTTGCGGTTGTACATCAGGCCCAGCACACCGGTCAGCTCGTCAAACGTGGCGGCGGCCTTTTCCAACGTAGCCTTATCGGCAGCATCGGACATGGTGTTGATGTCCTTGACGAACTCAAAAATGGCGGCCAGAGCATCGGGGGTGTTCAGGTCGTCATCCATGGCGGTCTTGAACTTTTTGCGTGCTTCTTCGCACTTTTCAGTCAGGGCAGTGTCAGTGCCATGGGCATTGCGGATGGCAAAATCCAGGTTATCGCGGCAGGTGTACAGGCGCTCCAAGCTGTTCTTGCAGCTCTCGATCAGGTCCACCGTATAGTTCAGCGGCATGCGGTAACCAGCGGTGAGCATAAAATAACGGATCGGCTCATAGCCGTACTTATCGGCAATTTCACGCACGGTAAAGAAATTGTTGGCGCTCTTGGACATCTTCTGGTTGTTGATGTTCAAAAAGCCGTTGTGCATCCAGTAATGGCTGAAGGTGCAGCCGTTGGCGCACTCCGACTGTGCAATCTCGTTTTCGTGATGGGGGAAGATCAGGTCCTGGCCGCCTGCATGCAGGTCGATGGTCTTGCCCAGGTGCTTACGGGCCATGGCGCTGCACTCAATGTGCCAGCCCGGACGGCCCTGGCCCCAGGGGCTGTTCCAGGAAGGCTCACCCGGCTTGGCGGCCTTCCAGACAGCAAAATCTGCGGGGTCTTCTTTCAGGTCGTCATCCATCTGGCTGCGCAGTTCGCGGTTGCCGCTTTCCAGGTCGTCCAGGTTCAGGTGGCTCAGCTTGCCGTAACCGGGATCAGACTTAACGCGGAAGTAGACATCGCCGTTGTGGGCAACGTAAGCATGTCCGGATTCGACCAGGTCCTTGACGATCTTGATGATCTCACCGATATGCTCGGTTGCGCGGGGGCGCACGGTGGGGGTCTTAACGTTCAGGCCCTCGGAATCTTTGATGTACTCGGCCTCGAACTTGCGGGCAACCTCCTGCATGGTGGTGCCGTTCTCCTGGCCTTTTTTGATCAGTTTATCGTCAATATCGGTGATATTGGAGACATACAGCACCTTGTTGCCAAGGTACTCCAGATAGCGGCGCAGCGTGTCAAACACGATCATGGGGCGCGCATTGCCGATATGGATATAGTTATACACCGTAGGGCCGCAGACGTAAATGCGATAAACGCCCGGCTCCTGCGGGATAAAATCTTCCTTTTTGCGGGTCATGGTATTAAAAATCTGCATGGACAGGAACTTCCTTTCCCAACTTTGCTGGTACGGCGCGGCTAAACCTGCAAACCGTTCAGATTTATTATAGCCGCCCTGATAAGTGGTTGCAAGGGGGCAGCATCATTTTGCCTGCATAAAGCAGGAACGATTCTGCCACAGGTAGATGCAGCCGGAAAGTGCGGTAACGGCAGCAACGGCCCAGCACAGCACCTGGGTGGTAAAGCTGATAACCCCAACGCCGTCCGCCGGGGCGAGCGCCATGGCAAAGTAATAGAAGATGATGGTAACCATCTGCAGCACGGTTTTGACCTTGCCCCACATGTTTGCGGCAATGACGGTACCGGACTCTGCCGCAATCATGCGCACACCGGCCACAGCAAACTCGCGGAACATGATGATGGCCAGCACCACGGGGGAGCAGACACCGTCCACCACCATATAAATAATGGCGGCGGTGGTGAGCATTTTATCAGCCAGCGGGTCCATAAACTTGCCAAAGTCCGTTACCAGGTGGTTCTTGCGGGCCAGGTAGCCATCCAGGAAATCCGTAAAGCTGGCCACAGCAAACAGAATGCCCGCTATCAAGGCATACGTTGCGTTGAACTGGAGCGTGCCCATATGGCTCATGGCAGCAAATACCATAAAGAACGGCACCATAATAACACGCATCATCGTTAATTTGTTAGGCAGATTCATGGTTTATTCCTCCACTTTGCTTTCCGCATAACCATAAAGATCATAAGTATCGGCATCGGTGATGGTAACGTTATAGAACGCACCGGCTTCCAGCGGGGTATCTGCCGGGGTCATGATGCTGCCATCAATTTCCGGGCAGTCTGCTGCGGAGCGCAGCAGGTACATGCCGGTTTCATCGTCCACGCCATCGCAGATGCACTCATAGGTCTTGCCGACCTTTTCTGCTTCCTTTTCCGCGCTGATCTCGGCCTGCAGCTCCATAATGTGGTCTGCGCGGCGCTGCTTGACTTCCTCGTCAATCTGGTTGTCCATCTTGGCGGCCACGGTGTTTTCCTCGGCGGAATAGGCAAAGCAGCCCAGGCGGTCAAACTTGACGGTTTTGACAAAGTCGCACAGCTCGCTGTACTGTTCCTCGGTCTCACCAGGGAAACCTGCAATCAGGGTGGTGCGCAGCGTAATGTTGGGGATGGCCGCGCGCAGGCGGCGGATGGCATCCTCAATTTCTTTGCGGCCGCCGCGGCGGTTCATGTTTTTCAGCACCTCGTCATCGCAGTGCTGGATGGGCAGATCGAGATACGGCACAACCTTATTGTTGCGCACAAGGGCTGCGATGAATTCATCGGAGATACGCTCCGGGTAGGCGTACAGCACACGAATCCAGCGGATGCCATCAATGGTGTTCAGCTTATCCAACAGTTCGCAAACTGCGCCGGGTTTGCCCCAGTCCTCGCCGTAAGCGGTGGGGTCCTGCGCCACCAGGATCAGCTCTTTCACGCCCTCCCCGGCCAGCCAGCGAGCTTCGGCAACACAGTCATCAATGGGGCGGCTGCGCAGCGGGCCGCGGATGAGCGGGATGGCGCAGTAATGGCAGCGGTTGTTGCAGCCTTCGGCAATTTTCAGGTAAGCATAGTGGCGCGGCGTGCTGATAACACGGGCACCGCCCAGCTCCATATCGCATTTGGGGCCATAGCTTTCCACCTGGCCCGCGCCGTTGGTGGTCAGGCGCTCCACAATGGCGGGCAGAGCGGCGTTGGAGCCAATGCCCACAACGGCGTCCACTTCCGGCATTTCGCTCACAATCTGGGTTTTATAGCGCTCAGCCAGGCAGCCGGTCACGATCACCTTCAGGTTGGGATTCTGCTGCTTATACTGGCAGGCCATCAAAATGTTTTCAATGGCTTCCTCTTTAGCGGACTGGATAAAGCCGCAGGTGTTGACAATAATAATGTCCGCCTGTTCGGGGTCCGCAACCGTCTGGTGGCCCGCCTTGATCAGCGCGTGGCAGAATACATCAGCATCGACCTGGTTTTTGGGGCATCCAAGGGAAATAATTGCAATATTCATGTATGGTTGTTCCTGTCTCTCTTTTCAGTATGTTATGTTGGGCTCTGCCGCTTGCTTGGGCAAAATTCAGGCAAAGCTATCCGTTCGGTGCATTGATACCACAATGCCGCAGGAGCATTTTTTGCCCCTGCGGTGTGTGCTTTTTTGTGTTACGCTTCGGTTTCTTCTGTCTCGGCATCTGCCAATGCCTGGCGGATCACGCTGTGGGAGAACCCGCGCCGTGCCAAAGCGGCAGCTACCTGCTGCCATTTGCCCTGTGCCAGCTTTGCGGCATAGTGGCGTTCCACCAGTGCGCGGGCATTGGCCAGCTCCGGGTTTTCCTCCTCGTCCTCCTCGCTTTGGGCAAACAGAGCTTCCACCGCTTCGGCGGCTGCGCCGCGGTCAATGCCTTTGGCGTGCAGATCATCCAGAATTGCACGGCGGCTCTTGCGCTTGCGCAGCAGCTCCGCCGCACGGCGGCGGGCAAAACCGGCGTCATCCAGCAGGTTCAGCTCCTGCATTTTTGCCACGGCGGCGGCAGCGCTGTGGGGGTCAAAGCTGCGGCAGAGCTTTTGATAAAGCTCCCCGGCTGCATGGTCCCGCAGGGCCAGCAGGTCCATGGCTTTATCCACAGCCTTGCGGGTGTCACTTTTGGTCTGCAGGTCATGGATCTGCCATTCTTCCAGCTCATCCCCGGTATGCAGCCCCGCCATGGCAAAGGTGTCCTCGTCCAGCGAAAAGGCAAACTCGCCGTCAAAGAACAGCGCATAGCGGCCTCTTTTTGTTTCTTTTACCTGTGTCAGCTTCGGCATCGCTTATTCGTCAACCATGATATCGAGGTCCATCTCGCTGCCGGTGGTCTTGGGTGCATCCGCCATGGAAGCGGCAGGGGCATCTTCAGCAGCAACGGGGGTAACAGCCGGCTTCTCCAGCGGCTTCACGGTTCCCTTTTTGCCGGCCGCCAGCAGACGGTCCGCATTTTCGCGCACCTGCTTTTCAATCTCAGCAGCCACATCAGGGTGTTCTTTCAGGTAGAGCTTGGCGTTATCGCGGCCCTGGCCCAGGCGGATATCGCCATAGTTGAACCATGCGCCGCTCTTTTGCACAATGCCCAGCTTAGCACCCAGATCGATCATTTCGCCCAGTTTGGAGATTCCCTCGCCGAACATGATGTCAAACTCGGCCTCACGGAACGGGGGTGCCACTTTGTTCTTGACGATCTTGGCGCGGGTACGGTTGCCGATAAAGGAACCGCTGGCGTCCTTCAGGCCCTCAATGCGGCGCACATCAATCCGTACAGAGGAATAATATTTCAGGGCGCGGCCGCCGGTGGTCACTTCAGGGTTGCCGTACATCACACCGACTTTTTCGCGCAGCTGGTTAATAAAGATGCAGACGGTGTTTGTTTTGCCGATGATGCCGGTCAGCTTACGCAGAGCCTGGCTCATCAGGCGGGCCTGCAGGCCAACGTGGGAATCGCCCATTTCGCCTTCAATTTCGGCTTTGGGCACCATGGCAGCAACAGAGTCCACAACAATAGCGTCAATCGCGCCGGAGCGTACCAGAGCTTCGCAGATTTCCATGGCCTGCTCGCCGGTATCCGGCTGGCTGACCAGCAGGCTGTCAATGTCAACGCCAAGGGCGCGGGCATAGGTGGGATCCAGGGCGTGCTCAACGTCGATAAAGGCAACCTCGCCGCCCAGCTTCTGGGCTTCGGCCAGAACATGCAGGGCCAGGGTGGTTTTACCGGAAGATTCCGGCCCATATACCTCAATGATGCGTCCGCGTGGCAGGCCGCCGATGCCCAGCGCCAGGTCCAGCCCCAGGCTGCCGGTGGAAATGGCATCCACCTGCATGGCAACGTTGGTCCCAAGCTTCATCACGGCGCCTTTGCCAAACTGCTTTTCGATCTGGGCCAGTGCCGTCTCCAGCGCTGCCTTTTTATCCCCTGCCGGGCCGGTGGGGAGCTGCTTGGATGAACTTTCCTTTTTTGCTGCCATAAGTTTATATCTCCTTATCTGAGCGATCGTGCGTTGTATCCCATATGCACCACAGGCAACTGCGGTGCTGTTTTTATTTTGTACGGCAGGTGCGCCGCTATCCAAATGGTTGTCCTGCGTTTATCAGGTATTATTATAACCAATCGCGGCACGAATTACAACCATTTGTTGTCATCTTTTCAAAATTTTCTTCGCATTTTCCACATTTCAGCTGCAAAACGTTGAAAATCAGATTTATTTCACCCGTTGGGCGTACACCACACGGTCGTTGCCGCCGTAATCCTTCCTTGCCTGCACTTGCTGCCAGCCGTTTTGGCGGCATATCTCCATCACATCCGCCCGCTGGGCACAGCCAATCTCAAACACCAGCCACCCACCGGGGCAGACAATATCACGGTAGTGGGCGGCAATGGCGCGGTAAAAATCCAACCCATCCGTTCCGCCGTCCAGCGCCATAGCTGGCTCGTGGGCGGTCTCCGGCATCAGGGCCTGCATCTCTGCCCTGGTCAGGTACGGCGGGTTGGAGATGATCAGCTGCACGCTTTGGGGCATAAGCTCTCGCCAGTATTGCAGCACATCCGCTGCCTTTGCCTGCACACCGGTGCCATGTACGTTGGCTTGCAGGTATTGCAGCGCCTGCGGGCTTTTTTCCACGCAGGTCACGCTGGCACTTGGCACAAAATGGCGGATGCCAATGCCCAGGCAGCCAGTTCCGGCGCACAGGTCCAGCACCCGGGGCTCAGGTTTTCCCATCTGCTGCAACAGCTCAATGGCAGTTTCGCACACCACCTCGCTGTCTGCGCGGGGGCAGAGCACACCGGGGCCAACGGCAAGGTCAAAATCCAGAAAGCTCCAGATCCCGCACAGGTATTGCAGCGGTTCCCGCTGCTCACGGCGCGTGCAGAGGGCTTCCAGCTTTTCCGCTTCCTCTGTGGTCAGCACCCGGTCGGAAAGGCGGGCATCCCGCCCGGCTGCCACGCGGAACAGCTCCCGTGCATCGTAATCGGCATCCGGACACCCTGCAGCGGAAAGCCGGGCTTCCACGGCCCGCACCGCTTCGCGCGGGGTCAAACCAGCAATTACCATCTGCCATCCTCCGGGTCCTCGGGCAGCACAGGGGTCACGGCGGCAATGGCCACCTCGATCATGCTGTCGTCCGGTTCAAACACGGTCAGGTGCTGCACCCAGATGCCGGGCTGGCGGATGATACGGGTAGCAATGTTATCGGACCGGCCGCACCACTTGAGCAGCTCATAGCTGATGCCCATGACCAGCGGCAGAAGCAGCAGCTTGAACAGCACCCGCAGGCCGATGCTGCCCCACGGCAGCACGCTGTAGAGGAACACGCTGACGATGACCACCAGAATGAGGAAGCTGGTGCCGCAGCGCGGATGGAACCGAGTGTACTTGCGCACATTCTCCACGGTCAGCTCATCACCGGCCTCATAGCAGGCAATGGTCTTGTGCTCGGCACCGTGGTACTCAAACACGCGGTGGATCTCCTTCATCTTGGAGATGGCCACCATATAGGTGAGGAAGATGCCAACTTTCAGCACCGCTTCCAGTACCACTTTGGCCCAGCGGCCCAATGTTACAAAGTGGTTCACGCCGCCCACGATGAGGGTGGGCAGCACGGTGAACAGCAAAATCGCCAGCAGGCCGCCCAGTACGGCGGCACAGGCCAGCAGTGCGTCCTCTGCCTTTTTGCCCAAGTGGTCGCCCACCCATTTTTCAAAGGCAGTCTCTTCCTCTTCGGGGTCGTAGTCGTCACCCATGCTCACCTGAGCCGAGTACATCATGTAGCGGTAGCCCACGATCAGGCTTTCGATCATGGAGATGGCACCGCGCACCAGCGGGATCTTTGTCCAGATGCCGTGGTTCTTCACAGGGTCGATCTTGGTCTCAATGGTGCCGTCCGGCTTGCGCACGGCGCAGCAGATGAGCTTCGGGCCGCGCATCATGATGCCTTCCATCAGCGCCTGCCCGCCGACGCTGGTCTTGAAACGTTCCTTTTTTGGTTGATTCATTGGGTTCTCCTATCGGATCATATTTTTCCCGGCTATTTTACCACAGAATTGTGACAAAATCTTCACGCCTTATGGTACAGCGGCAAGCCCAGTGTGACCACTGTGCCGCGGCCCAGCGTGCTCTTGATGTCCATGGTGCCGTCCAGTGCAGTCATGATGGAATCCACCAGCGCAAGGCCGATGCCGCTGCCCCGCACCGAATTGCTGCCCTTGTAGAACTTGGTCTTGACGTTCTCAAGGTCTTCCGGCGGGATGCCGCGGCCCTGATCGATGATCTCCGCAAAAGCCTTGTATTCGCCCGCCCACAGCTTGACCGTGATGCGCCCGCCGGGGGCCGAGTACTTGATGGCGTTGTCCATGATGTTGATGAACACCTGCCGCAGACGGTCCGGGTCGGCATAGACCGGGATCATCTCCTCCGGCTCGGTGTAGCTGAGCACAAGGCCCTCGCGCTGGATGCGTGCTTCACAGAACAGCACCGCATCGGTCAGCTCTGCCACAAGGTCCAGCGGGCGGCAGTCCATACGGATGCGGCCGTTCTGCAGACGGCTGAAATCCAGCAGCTCTTCCACCATGTTGTACAGGCGGCCCGTCTCATTGTTGATGATCTCAAGGCCCTTGCGGTAGTTCTCGTCTGCCGGGTCGTCCAGTGTGCGCAGGGTCTCCACCCAGCCCCGGATGGAGGTGAGCGGCGTGCGCAGCTCGTGAGAGACGGAACTGATGAACTCGTTCTTCATCTTCTCGGTCTCTTCCAGCCCTTCGGCCATCTGGTTGATGGTGCCGCGCAGGCGGTCCACCTCGTCGTGCTCGTTGCCAGTGACCGGCAGACGCACATCCAGCTCACCCCGGGCGATGCTGGCTGCGGTGCGTTCCACCTGCCCCAGCGGCACCACGATGCTGCGGATGAAGTACAGGCCGGACATCACGGTGAAAGCAAGGATCACCGCCGCGATCACAACACTTACCGCGAGGGCGTTCTTGATCTGCGCTCCCACAAGGGTCAGGCTGGTGACAAGACGCATCGCCGCCACATCCTCGGCGGCATAGGGCACCAGATAACAGGCCGCCATCACCAGCTCGCCGGACTGGGTGCGGTAGACCGCCACACCAAGGCCATCAGAAGCCTCCTGCGCCTGTTCAAAGTCGATGCCGGTCACAATGCCGTCCGCATTTGTGCCGCTGGAGGACGCAATGACCCCGCCATAGCTGTCCAGCAGCATGAACTCGTATTTGTCCTTATCGGCAAACTGCTCCACCATGCGGCGCAAGGCCACGCTGCGGGTAGCCGCCGTGCTCTGCACCGTATCGCCGGTGTACATTTTCAGCTGGCCGGACACCGAAGAGAACCGCCGGTACATGGTCTGCTGCACGCTGTTATAATAGCTGCGTGTGTAGTTGTACAGGAACATGGTTTCGGCCAGCAGCACCAGCAACACGGTGATGAGCAGGTTGCCCCGCAGCCACCGGCGGGTGATCCCGCTTCTCATTCTTCCCATCTGTAGCCGTAGCCCCACACAGTAAGGATATGGGTGGGATGGCTGGGTTCATCCTCCACCTTCATGCGCAGACGGCGGATGTTCACATCCACGATCTTCACGTCACCAAAATAGTTCTCGCCCCAGACACCCTTCAAGATCTTCTCGCGCACCAGCGCAATGCCGGGGTTGCGGAAGAACAGCTCCATGATCTGGAATTCCACCTGCGTCAGCTCAATCGGCTGGCCTGCCTTGAGCAGCACGCGGCGGTTCTCGTCCAGCACAAATTCGCCGCTGGTGAGCATCCCCAGCGGGTTTTCCTTTTCTTTTTCGTCCCCGCCTGCAGTACGGCCGACGCGGCGGCACAGCGCTTTCACACGGGCCAGCAGTTCGCTTACGCTGAAAGGCTTGGTCATATAGTCATCGGCACCAATAGAAAGGCCGCGGATCTTGTCCTGCTCCTGTCCCTTGGCGCTGAGGATGATAATGCCGATCTTCTGATCGGTGCGGCGGATGGTCTCGCACAGGGAGAAGCCGTTCATGCCCGGCAGCATCACATCCAGAATGGCCGCATCGCAGCCCGGCTTCTTCTCCAGCAGCGGCAGAGCCGCCTCGGCGCTTTCGGCCTCCACAGCCTCCATGCCCGCAAGGCGCAGGTTCAGCGCGATCATCTCGCGGATGTTGGCTTCATCTTCAACGACAAGCACTCGTACCATGAACTGTTCCTCCGTTCTTTAGTTGAGCAGATACAGCGCCTTGGACAGGCGGTAATTTTTATCACGGATCTCCACATCCGGGGCAAGCTTCGCCTGCATCTGGCGGGATGCCACGATGCCAAGGCGGGTCCAGCCCTTCAGGCTGGAGGTGGTGCGCACCAGACGCAGGGTCATTACCAGCTGGTCTTCGTCCACCGTGCGCAGCTCCACTGCACCATCATATTGTTCGCTGTCGGTCAGTTTGAGGTTGCCCTCCCACTCCATGGGCAGCTCGATATAGCAGTTGGTCTCTTCGTCCAGCAGTCCGAAGCTTTTTTCCGGGTGCGGGCTGGTATAGTCCATCCACACGATAAAATCCATGCGGCGGCTCTGGCTCATGTTCAGCAGGCCCGCTTCGTCCGGCTGGGTGGGGATCTCCACGATGCCGTCGCCGTCCAGATCCTGACTGACCAGACTGGGCACATTGCGCAGGGATGCGGTGTAAAGCTTTTCGGTGCTGATCTGATCGGCGGGCACCATCTGCTGCGTGTCCTCGTCAAAACGCAGCAGCACGCTGGCCAGATTGTTGCCGGAAATGCCGGTCCAGCCATCCAGCACCAGATAATGCCTGCCGTCCGCACCCACACCCGCCGCCACCGAGGCGCAGCCGGCGAACCGATTGGCGGAAAGGCCCATAACAGCCACCTGCTGGAAGCTGCCCTCTTTATCCACGGTCAGCAGTTCGATCTGCACGCCGCCGTCCTCCAGCGTAGACATCAGGATCAGGTCCTGATTGCCGCCGCCGGTGATATCCTCCACCAGATACTGCTGGTACTGCTGCTCCAGGATCGTGGAAAGCACGCCGTCGGTGTAGGAATACACAGCCAGATAATGGTCGCCCTGTGCCGCTGTATAACCCACCACCAGTTGGGTGGCATCGCCGGGCTGCAGCTGGGCCAGCCCCACCGACTCTACCGTGTCTGCAAGGCCCTCTACGTTCTGGCGCACATGCCAGATGTCGGCATCATCCTTCTGCAGGATGGCAATGCACACGTTGGAGCTTTGGGCGGTGGTGTAAAGCACGGCGGCATCCTGCCTGCCGTCACCGTCCAGATCCTGCAGCAGGAAAGGCGAAAGCAGGTCGCCCTGCATGGGATATTTGAGCTGTGCGCTCTCCCCCAGCCAGTCGTTCAGGGCAGTCTGCACATCGCCGTAATCGCCGGAAAGCTTGGGCGCACGCAGAAGCTCTTCCACCTGCACCTGTTCACCGGGCATGCTGCAGCCTGCCAGAAGCAGGCACAGCAGCACGCAAGCCAACCACCGGCCAAAATGATTCGGATGTTTCAACCGCTGCGCCTCCTCTGTGTGGAAAACTTGTCCGGCCAAAGGCCGAAAACATGCTATTGTCAGTATACCACGGGCCGGGCGCAATTCCAACACCCGAAAACGAGAAAAGGGGCTGCTGCACCACATTTGGTGCAGCAGCCCTTTTGGGGTCCTGATTTTTATTCTTCGGTCTTGTCAAACAAGCCTTTTTCTTTTGCGGCGTTCCAGGTCAGGCAGGTGCGCAGCTTGCTGACGGGGAAGGCCGGGTGGAATTTATTGTTGTCCGCATCGTCCTTCATCAGATCCTGCTCCACTGCCCAGCGGGCGGCCTTTTGTGCATCGGTATCGCCCTCGTCGATGTCGCTGTAGAGGGCGGTGCTTACAGGCTCCGGCTTGCCGGCGTGCTCCCACAGCAGCTCGGCCAGCTCGATACGGTTGGAGGGCATGGGGATGCCGGGCATATTGATGACGCGGTAGATGCCGGTGCCGGCTTCATAGATGATAGCACCTGCGGCAGCACCGATCACCACAGCAGAGATCGCGCCCTGAATGTTGCCGGTATCGCTGGGTCCAACCGGGTCGGGTTCAGGAATGGGGTCCTCCGCGAAGGTTGCCGTCACCTCTACATTAGCATCCGGCATGGTAAAGGTCACCTTGGTGGGGTCGTTCGCGTCCGGGGTCGTCAGGAAGGTGTCTGCTTTCTGCTCCTCATCGCCTACCTTCACCGTCCAGCCGATGAAGTGCTGTCCCTCCGGCGCAATGGCTGTCAGGTGCACGGTTTCACCCACCGGCACAGCGCTGCCGCTCGGTACGGACGCATCGCTGCCTTCAATGGTCGCCGTCACATGGTCGCCGACCCTCAGAGTGGGGTTCAGAGTGGGGTTGCTCGCAAAGTTTGCCGTCACTTCCACATTCTTACTCGGCATCGTAAAGGTCGCCTTGGTGGGGTCGTTCTTGTCCGGGGTCAGGAAGTCGTCCGGTTGCTTAACACCATTCACCTTCACCGTCCAGTCGATAAAGTGCTCGTTGGTTTCCGGCTCCCTGCGCGTTGCTGTTACAGTTTCGCCCTTAGCAGCTTCGGTCTTATCCACAGTGCAGTCTACAGCTTTGATGTTATACGGAATATTGCTATAATACGGTTCCGCCTTAACATTATAGGCGGGCATGGTCAGGGTCGCGGTGGTGGCGGTGCCATTCTTCAACAGCTTGGCAAGTTCTGTTTTGTCCGTGATTTCAGTCTCAGTACCATTTACGACTTTATACAGTTTCCAGCCTTTGAACTCCTTGCCCTCAGGTGCTGTATCCGCTGCTTTCAGCGTTACTTCCGTATCTTTTGCAATCAGCTTTGTACTGTCCAGCTGATTCAGCTCGCCGTTTATTTCTGCGGTGGCTACAGCCTTCTCAGAATCCACATAATAGCCACGGGTCAGGTAACGATACTCTCCTCTATAATCATTTTTGTAACCGATAACATAGCCCGAGTTCGCACTGGTCAGCTTCAGGTTTTTCTGGTATGCCTTTCCATTCGTGTATGTCGTGATTCGTCTGCCTTCGTAGGGATTTTGCACCTCAATTTTTGCCTCGCTCGTAAAGGTAGGGTCAATCGTTACATACGGATTTCCAAACTCCTCACTATATTCCCCACTAGACAAATATATATCTGTATCGTTGCCCTCAAAGGTCACATTCTTTATGACCAGTTCGTGTTTCTTATCTACCTGACAGTCAACACCGTATTTACCGTTTTTAATCGTAATATTATCCAGCGTAACATCTGCATTCAGACCTGCGCCAAAAACCACAGTCATTCCGCTCGCAAGTGCTTCATAAGTTCCTCCGTTTGTGATCCGTATCTCTTTCGCCGTATCATCATAAAGTTTTCCACATAAATCCAAAACTCTGCTGTTGTGACTTTCTTCACCCTTCGCGGATACGTTTACATTGTCAAGGGTAATCGTTCCTCCCTCAATTGAAACACAATATCCGTCATTATTTTTCAAAGTACTGTTCTTAATTTCAACATTTCCGTTTTCACTACCGACGAATCCATTTTTTATTTTTGCACCGTCTATAATAACAGTTCCTGCCTTATCAATTCCAGCCCAAGGCCATGGTGCATTGTATACCATGTAATACCCTTCTGCAGTTAAGTCACCGCCATTGATATAAACTTCACTGCCATTCAAAATCGGGAAAGTCGTTTTTTTCGCGGCAATATACACGTCATTCAGTTTAAGTGTTCCCGCGACAACGGTAAAAAAAGATAGACGTTGTTCACCATCCAGATAACGTCCGTTCTGAACAACCACCGTTGCATTCGAGGCATTCAAATTCATAAAAGCGGCGGCATCTGTATTTTTCACATTTGCAACGACATCATACTGCCCTGCATTGATCTTCAAATCGCGGGCATCCTTCACATTCAGCAGTGCAGACCCCATATTGACATCCACATTACCAACAATGTTCAGCGTAATATTTTTTGTCGTATAGACCGTGATACTCTTTGTATAGGGTCCGCTCAGTTCATACACATCGCCATGCGCTTCTACAAATGTATCATTAACAGTCTCCCCGCCTTTCAAGCGGCAGGGTTCCGTCTCTTTCTGCGCACTCACGCCATTTTCCGGTTCTTCCGCCCCCGGCTCCGCCGCAAACGCGCCCACTGGCAGAACCGACAGCATCATGCACACCGCAAGTGCTGCACTGAGAAGTCTCGTACTCTTTTTTCTCATGTTCTCTTCCCCTTTTCGTTTGTTATTTTGCAGGCACCCACCCCAAAAGGCACCGTCTGCTCTTCAAGTTTACCCCCCCATACAACATATCAAGAGGCATTTTGCTAGAAAATAGGTTCGAGTTTTTAGTGGACTTGTTGAAATGTTTGCGGCTTGGCCCGCTATTCCCGGGAACATTCAGAAGCAATGAAAATGCCACGCAAAAAAAAAGCCCTCTCCCATTGCTGGGAAAGGGCTTTTGAACACTGTATCAAACAGTCAGAGCAGATCAGACGAGCTCCAGAACTGCCATCTCAGCAGCGTCGCCGCGGCGAGCGCCGA
>OGRI01001732.1_pt1 | contig 17275 bp, 14 predicted proteins | sample 1553391 | NCBI WGS metagenome assembly OGRI01 (sample SAMEA2580052, study PRJEB22360) | human gut metagenome | reverse complement strand
GCACCTCGCTCGCCGTATCGGCACTTAGAATTATGCGGTATTGCCTTAGGAATTGGAAATCAGGAATGAGGAATTTCGGTGCAGACCGCCAGTTCCGTCTTTCGGGTTTCCGATTCCTAATTTTTGTTTTATGCTTTACAGTGTAGAGGAAAGGGAATCCACGATGAACTTTATCACCAAAGCCCCTGTGATGCTGTGCGGCGGCGATTATAACCCGGATCAATGGCTGGACCGCCCGGATATTCTTGAAGCGGACATCCGCATGATGAAAAAGGCCGGAATGAACAGCGTTACGCTGGGTGTGTTTGCCTGGGCAGCATATGAGCCGCGCGAGGGGGAATATAACTTTACTTGGCTGCGCGAGATCATGGATCGACTGTATGACCAGGGCATTTATACCGAGCTGGCAACGCCCACTGGTGCAAAGCCCAACTGGCTGGCACGCAAATACCCCGAAGTGCTGCGCGTGCAGTCCAACGGTGTGCGGGACCACCAGGGCATGCGCCACAACCACTGCCTGACCAGCCCCATCTACCGCCAGAAGGTAGAGGAGCTGCTGAACCACCTGATCGACGCTGTGGGCGACCACCCCGGCCTGATCTTGTGGCACATTTCCAATGAGCTGGGCGGCGAATGCTACTGCCCGCTGTGCCAAGAGCGCTTCCGCGGCTGGCTGAAAGAAAAGTATCATACCATTGATGCCCTGAACCATGCCTGGTGGACTAGCTTCTGGAGCCACCACTACGACAGCTTTGACGAGGTGGAGCCGCCGTTTGATAACGGGGAGCAGAGCCTGAACGGCCTGAAGCTGGACTGGCGGCGCTTTACCACCTGGAACATGATGGACTATGTACACAGCGAAACGGCGATCCTGCGCAAGCGGACCCCCAATGTGCCCATTACCACGAACCTGATGGAGTACTTCCCCGGATTGGACTACCACAAGCTGCAAAGAGAGCTGGATTTTGTCTGCTGGGACAGTTACCCCCATTGGGGGCGCCCCGACCGCAGCACCACCGTGACGGCGGGCATGACGGCGTTTGATCATGCGCTGATCCGCGGCTGCAAGCCGGACAAGCCGTTCCTGCTGATGGAAAGCACCCCCAGCCTGGTGAACTGGCACGAGTATAATAAGCTCAAGCGCCCCGGCGTGAACCGGATGAGCGCTATCCAGACAGTGGCCTGTGGTGCGGACGGCGTGCAGTACTTCCAGTGGCGAAAGGGCCGCGGCGGCTCTGAGCAGTTCCACGGCGCGGTTGTTGACCACGATGGCCGCGATGATACCCGCGTGTTCAACGAAGTGACCGCCACCAACGAAGCCCTGGCCGCCCTGACCCCGGTGTGCGGCAGCCTGCCCAAAGCGGACGCGGCCATGATCTTTGACTGGGACAACCGCTGGGCGCTGGATGACGCCTGGGGCATGCAGATCAAGCAGAAGAATCTGCGCGAAACCTGCTGCCAGCTGTACGCCCAGCTGAACCACTGCGGTGTGGAAACCGACGTTGTGGGCGTGGATGCAGACCTGAACCGCTATAAGCTGGTGGTGCTGCCCATGCTGTTTATGACCAAGCCTGGTTTTGCACAAAAGATCCGCGAATATGTGGAAAACGGCGGCACCGTTGTGGCCACCTATCTGCTGGGCTATGTGGATGAAAGCACCCTGTGTTGGCTGGGCGGGTTCCCCGGTGACGGCCTGCGCGAAGTGTTTGGCGTGACCGCAAGCGAACTGGACACCCTGTACCCCGGCGAGGGCAACCGTGCCATCTGGGTCAAGAGCAGCCAGCAGAGCAGCATCAAGGATTACTGCGAACTGTTGCAGCCTGCCGAGGGTACCGAGGTGGTGGCTGTGTATGGACAGGATTTCTATTCCGGCCATGCGGCTGTGACCCACCATGTGTTCGGCAAGGGGCACGCTTATTACATCGGTGCGCGCCTGGATGATGCCGGCAACGCCGCTGTGCTGCGTGCAGCTTTGGCCGATGCCAAGGTGCACCTGCGTGACCTGCCGCAGGGTGTGGAATACCACTGCCGCGAAAGCGAGAACGCGCGCTACCATTTCTACATCAACACCACCCAGAGCGCAGTTAAGGTGCAGGTGGAATCCGGTGCAGACCTGTTGAGCGGCAAAAACGTTTTGGGCAGCATGGAGCTGAAACCCTATGATGCCTGCGCAATTGAGGAAAAAGTGAAATAAGAAAAACGCCATGCTTTCCGAAGAAAGCATGGCGTTTTTTAGTTAGGAGTTAGGAAGTAGGAGTGAGGAGGTAATGTGGAATTAGGAATTGGAGGTTGGGAAAGGGAGCGGCAAGGTTGGTTTGAGCAGATGTTTTGTGGTGCCAGAACGTTCAAGACCGTTCCCTACAGTGCATTTTATAATGTGCGGCAATATTTATGGTGCACCCCCACCCGTAGGGGCGCACAATGTGTGCCCGCTGCGCTGAAGGGGAACTGCTCCTTTTTAGGCCGTGCGTATCTCTCAAATATACTTATCCAACATATCCTGCAAAGCCTGCTTGGGCAGGAAACCGATGCTGCGGGCGGATTCCTGGCCGTTTTTCAGTACGACCAGGCAGGGGATGCTGGAAATGCCGTATTCGGTGGCAAGCTGGCGGTTTTCGTCCACATCAATGCTGTAAAATGCGGCTTTGCTGCCAACTTCATCGGCAAGCTCATGCAGGACCGGGGCAAGCATCTGGCAGGGACCGCACCAGGTTGCAGAAAAATCCAGAATGGCCACGCCCTGTGCTTTGGCCTGGGAAAGATCATTATTGCTGATTTTGGTAACCATAAAAAGGTTCCCTCCTTTAATTATGACTGTAAAGCAGCGTGTTCCGCTGCTGTTTGCCGGACATGGTTATGGCGTATCTACACCATAGTATGGGCCGGGAGGGGGAAAGACATTCCCTTACTGCTGATTGTACACAGTTTGGGCTGCTTTGTCAACAAGAAAAAGACTGAATCTTAATTTTGACATAAAATTACTATAATAAGTAAGACAAATTAAGAAGAAAAGCAGATACAGGATAAAACAAAGCCACCCGTTCTGTGCAGGGATCCCCTGCACAGAACGGGTGGCAACTTTGTTGGAAGGTAATCAGCGGTTGTATTTTGCAGTAGCCTGCAGGCGCTGCATGGCACGGTTCAGGGCAATCTTGCTCTGGTAATACTCGTGCATGCTCTGCTTGTGCTGCAAGCGTTCCTCGGCGCGGATGCGGGCGGCCTCGGCACGGTTCTTATCGATATCCTCCGGGCGCTCGGCGCTGTCGACCAGCAGCATAACGTAAGCGGGGGTCACTTCGGCAATGCCATCGCCCACCAGTACGTTGCGGGTTTCGCCGTTCACGGTGAACTGCATGATGCCCATTTCCAGGGCAACCAGCACCGGGCTGTGTCCGGCCTGTACGCCGTACTGGCCGTCAGCGGTGGGCAGGGTCAGGCTTTCGCACTCGCCCTGGAAAAACTCGCCGCTGCTGGCCGTGATGTTCAGAATGAACTTTTCCATCAGGCCACACCGCCCTTTTCGGCAGCCTTCTTGCGAGCATCGTCCAGCGTGCCCACGTTGAAGAACGCCCATTCGGGCAGATCATCGACCTGACCGTCCACGATGGCGGCAAAGCCCTTGACAGTTTCGGCCAGGGGCACATATTTGCCCGGCAGGCCGGTAAAGTTCTCGGCAACGAAGAACGGCTGGGACAGGAATTTCTGGATTTTGCGGGCGCGGGCAACGGTCAGCTTATCGTTGTCGTCCAGTTCGTCCATGCCAAGGATGGCGATAATGTCCTGCAGTTCCTGGTAGCGCTGCAAGGTAGCCTGTACCTTGCGGGCCACGCGATAATGCTCCTCGCCCACAATGTCTGCTTCCAGGATGCGGCTGGTGGAATCCAGCGGATCCACGGCGGGGTAGATACCCTGTTCCACGATCTTACGGGACAGAACGGTAGTGGCATCCAGGTGGGCAAAGGTGGTGGCCGGGGCGGGGTCGGTCAGGTCGTCGGCAGGCACATAAACGGCCTGAACCGAGGTGATGGACCCATCACGGGTGGAAGTGATACGCTCCTGCAGGGCACCCAGCTCGTTGGCCAGCGTGGGCTGGTAACCAACGGCGGAGGGCATACGGCCCATCAGGGCGGAAACTTCGGAGCCGGCCTGCACAAAACGGAAGATGTTGTCAATAAACAGCAGCACGTCCTTGTGGCTTTCCTCGCGGAAGTATTCTGCCATGGTCAGGCCGGTTTCGGCAACGCGCATACGGGCTCCCGGCGGTTCGTTCATCTGGCCGAAGATCAGGGCGGTCTTGTTCAGAACGCCGGAAGCGTTCATTTCGCCCCAAAGGTCACAGCCCTCACGGCTGCGCTCGCCAACGCCGGTAAAGATGGAGTAGCCGCCGTGCTCGGTGGCCACGTTGTGGATCAGCTCCTGGATCAGCACGGTTTTGCCAACACCGGCGCCGCCAAACAGGCCGATCTTGCCGCCCTTGGCATACGGTGCCAGCAGGTCAATGACCTTGATGCCGGTTTCCAGAATTTCGGTTGCAGGTTTCTGGTCCTCAAAGCCGGGGGCCTTGCGATGGATGGGCCAGGTAGGGACGTCTGCGGCCATGGGGCCTTTGCCGTCAATGGGGCGGCCCAGGGGGTCAAACATGCGGCCCAGGGTGGCTTCGCCCACCGGGGCAGTCAGGCCGTGGCCCAGTGCGTTCACGGTCATCCCCTTGCCAAGACCCTCGCTGGCAGAAAGCATAATGCAGCGAACGGTGGTTTCGTTCACATGCTGCGTTACTTCCATCGTGCGCTCGGTGCCCTCAGCGGTCACTGTCAGCGCTTCCTGCAGGGCAGGCAGCTTGCCCTCGGTGAACTGAACGTCCACCACGGGGCCTGCTACACGAATAATTGTTCCCTGTGTCATACGATAGCCTCTTCCTTAATTTCAGAAGTAGATAAATGTTTGAATATTGTATCCCGATAGGGGATACAGTGCAAAAAGTTTAATAGTCGCTGGTTTGTACAGCAGAAGCACCGCCGATGATCTCGGTGATCTCCTGGGTGATTGCACCCTGGCGGGTGCGGTTATACTCCAGCTGGAGCGCGTGAATCATATCGGTGGCGCTCTTGGTGGCGGAATCCATGGCGGTCATGCGGGCGCTCTGCTCGGCGCAATAGCTCTCGGTCATGGCACCGAAGATCATGCCGTGCATGTAGATGGGGGCCATCTGCTTGAACACCGACCACGCATCGGGGAACAGCTCAACCTCGCCATGGGGATCGCCCAGTGCGGGCGGCAGCGGCGCAAAGTGGGAGCGTTCCAGCGGCAGCAGCTGCAGCATGACCGGTTCAGCGGTCAGGGCGTTCTGGATCTTGGTGTAGATGAGGTAAACCTCATCCACCTCATCCGCCTTGAATGTATCGATCATGTCCGCCGTGATGTCACGCGCACGCTGCAATGTGGGGGCCTGGCCGCTGTACAGAAAATCTTCCACCAGGCGGGGGTCCTTGTGCAGCAGGGCGCGGTAGCCGGTCTGGCCCACCACATAAAAGCGGGCCTTGGGGTCATCGCCGCAGTGCGATTTCAGAAACTTGAGCAGGTTCTGGTTGTACGCACCGGCCATGCCTTTGTCCGCCGTCAGCACCAGATAGGCGCGGCGCGGAGATTCCGGGTTGCGGGTGTGGAAGAACGGGTGGACCGGTTCTTCCGGCAGGTGGGGCAGCACGCGGGTCATCGTCATCTGCATGCGCTCAAAGTAAGGCGAAACCGCCTGGTAATTTTTGCGTGCCTTGCGCAGCTTGGAGGAGGAGATCAGGTACATGGCATTGGTGATCTTCATGGTATCCTGAATGCTCTCAATACGCTCCTTGAGCAGCTTAGTAGATGGCATGGGCATCGCCTCCCGCAAATGCGTTCCAGGCGTTCAGGATGGTCTGCACCTGTTCGGGGCTGAGCTTACCGGAAGCCTGGATCTCGTCCATCACGCCGGACGGGTCCGTGCGGAACTGACGCACAAATGCGGAGGTTTTCTGGCGCAGCTCGACGGTTTTGATCTCGTCGAGCACGCCGTGGGCGGCGAGGGTCAGCAAAACGACCTGCTCGGCGTCGGATTTGGGCTGGTACAGCGGCTGTTTCAGCAGTTCCATCAAAGCCTTGCCGTGTTCCAGCTGGCGGCGGGTCTCAGCGTCCAGGTCAGAGCTGAACTGCGAGAAGGATTCCATATCCTTGTACTGGGCCAGCTCGATACGCAGGTTGGCGTTGGCCTTTTTCATGGCCTTGGTCTGGGCAGCGCCGCCGACACGGGAAACCGACAAGCCAACGTTGACAGCCGGGCGGTTGCCTGCGTTGAACAGTGCGGTCTCCAGGAAGATCTGGCCATCGGTGATGGAAATAACGTTGGTGGGAATGTAGGCGGAAACATCGCCTGCCTGGGTTTCAACAATGGGCAGTGCGGTGATGGAACCGCCGCCCAGGTCGTCCCGCATACGGCAGGAACGTTCCAGCAGACGGGAATGCAGGTAGAAAACGTCGCCGGGGTAAGCCTCACGGCCGGGGGAGCGGCGCAGCAGCAGGGAAATGGCACGGTATGCCACGGCGTGCTTGGAAAGGTCGTCATAGACGATCAGCACGCTCTTGCCCTGGGCCATAAAATATTCGGCCAGTGCGGTGCCGGCATACGGGGCAATGTACTGCAGGGGGGCGCTGTCGCTGGCGGTGGCGGCCACAATGGTGGTGTAGCCCATAGCGCCATGCTTTTTCAGGTCCTCGGCCACGCGGGCAATGGAGGAAGCCTTCTGCCCGATGGCAACGTAGATGCAGAGCACGCCGGTATCTTTCTGGTTCAGGATGGTATCGGTGGCGATGGAGGTCTTGCCGGTCTGGCGGTCGCCGATGATCAACTCACGCTGGCCACGGCCGATGGGGAACATCGAGTCGATGGACAGAATGCCGGTGTGCAGCGGGGTGTCCACGCTCTGGCGCTCCAGAATGCCGGGGGCCTGCTTCTCGATGGGGTTGTAACCAACGGCTTCGATGGCACCCTTGCCGTCGATGGGCTCGCCCAGCGGGTTGATGACGCGGCCCAGGAAAGCTTCGCCGACGGGGATACCGGCGCGCTTGCCGGTACGGGTCACCAGGGTGCCCACGCCGACGGATTCGGCACCATCAAACAGCATAATGCCCAGGTGGGAAGGCTCAACACTTTCCACCATGCCCTTGGCACCGTTTTCAAAGGTGACGATCTCGCCGTACACGGCGCGGTCCATGCCTTCAACGGTAACAATGCCGTCGGCAGCGGACACAACCGTGCCTCCCTCGGCAGTGTTGGCGGCGGGCTTGTAGTCCTCTACGCGGGTCTTCAGGGTGGCCAAGTCGGGCTTGTCGCCGGTCATCTGGTCCAGGGCATGGCGGCCGGAGTTATCAAACACACGGTCGCCCACCTGCAATACATAGCCGGAAAGCAGGCTTTCATCCACGCTGACATCCAGCAGAACTTCGGTTGCATCGTACAGGGATTTCAGCTCGGCCTTGATCTTATCAAGGTCCTGCTCCCGCGGCTGGCGGGCGCAGTGCAGGTCGGCCTTTACAATGCGGTTGGCGGAGAAAAACTCGCGGCTGAATTCACTTGCCATTGCTGTCCCCCGCTTTCTGCAGCAGGTCATCCAGCAGGCGTGCATCGTCCTGCTGCGTCAGGTTGCGCGCCAGCAGCTTTTCACACATATCGCGAGCCAGGGCGGAAGTTTCAGCATTAGCATCGCGCAGGCGGCGGGCATGCTCTGCTTCGGCAGCGGCTTTGCCTTCGGCCACAATCGCATCTGCCTGGCGCTGGGCGTCCTGCAAAAGCTGTTCTTTCTCTTTTTCAGCCTGTTTTTCGTAGGCTTCGCGGCGCTGGGCAGCTTCGGTATCCACATTCTGCAGTTTATCCTGCGCCTGTGCCAAAACAGCCTGTGCGTCGTTCTTTTTGCCTTCTGCATCGGCGATCGCATCATCGATCTGCTTCTGGCGCTGCTCAATCACGTTCATAACGGGACGGTACAAAAACTTGCGCAGCAGAACAAACAGAACCAGAATGTTGACGACCGTCCACAGAATATTCAAATTCAGTGTCAGCATCGTTTATGCCTCCGTTATCAGCCCAGGAACAGGATGATGAGCAGGGCAACAACGAAGCCGAAAATGGCGGTGCCTTCTGCCAGGGCGGCGCCCAGCAGCAGGTTCTTGCTGATCTTGCTTTCAGCTTCCGGCTGGCGGCTGATGGCCTCCGCTGCCTTACCGGTTGCAATGCCAATGCCGATGCCGGCGCCAATGCCGGTCAGTGCTGCGATGCCAGCGCCCAAAGCTACCAAACTTGCCATAATAAATTACTCCTTTTTATAATAATGTAAAAGTGGGAAAGAAAACGCAGGTCATTCCATCGTTTCTTTCATGAACAGGGAGGTCAGGAAGACAAACACATAGGTTTGGATCAGACCGTCAAACAAATCAAAATACAGGCTGAAAATTGCGGGGACAAAAACCGGAACCACCAGTTTGATGAGTTCCATGATGACAAATGCGCCCAGAACGTTGCCGAACAAACGCATGCACAGGCTGGTGGGCCGGATGGCGATTTCCAGAATGTTCATGGGGGTCATCAGGGCAATGGGTTCCGCCAGGCTGTGTACAAATCGCTTGCCGCCCTTTGCATGGATGCCGGAATATTCGATCAGCACAATGCTCATAATAGCCAGCGCTGCGGTAACATTCAGGTCCTTTGTGGGGGGCTTGAGACCAATGATGCCGATCAGGTTGGAGCAGGCAATGTACAGTGCAACCGTGATCAGGTACGGCACATACTGTTTGCCGGCTTCGCCCAGCAGATCTTTGAAGAAGTTATCCATGGTTATCACAGCGGTTTCCAGGATGGCCTGGCGCTTGCTGATATGATTGACCTTGAGATTGCGTGTGAGCAAAATCGAAACGATCACCAAAAACGCCATGATGCCCCAGCTTACCGCGATGGATTCCGGGATGTCGATGCCGCCAAAAATGGGAAGGGTAAACGCCGTATCAACGTTAAGCTCCTCTTTTAAGGCGGCGGTCAGTTCGTTCATTATTCCGCCTCCTCTGGCCAGCGGGGCAGCTTGTGCGCCGGGCTGGCTTTATGTTTTGAATTTATCTGATAAAAAGCGCACCAAGGAGAAAAACAGAAGGGGGAAACGGCGATGTTCCGTTTCCGCACCCTCCTTGCTGCGTTCTTTATGCCGCCATAATACCACCATTCCCCGCCATTTGTAAGTCCCTTGCCGCACATTCTGCCTTTTGGATATTCCGTAATTCTGACAGATTAAAAATACTGTGCATGATGCACAATAAAGCACACTGAAAATTGAGCTAATTGCTGAATTTAATGACCAAAAATGCGGAAAAGTTCTTGATTTCAAACAAATCTTGCAGTTTTATGCGGTTTTGATGGTGAGGGAAAGGAACGGTGTTTGTGCAAAACTGCCAAGGAGCGGAAATTCAGGCGATGCGCTCCGCGCCAAGGGCGGTTTCGGATGCAAAGCGGGTAGCCGCCAGCTTTTCCAGTGTGGCAAGCCGCACGCAGATGGTAAACAGCCGGGCCGCAGGTTCGATCTCCTCGGCGCTGGCAAAGCTGGGTGCAATGCGGATGTTGCTGTCCTGCGGGTCGCGGCCATAGGGCCAGGTGGAACCGGCGGGGGTGAATTTGACACCGGCCCGGCGGCAAAGCTCCACCGTGCGGACCGCGCAGCCCGGCATGGTATCGAAGGAAAGGAAATAGCCGCCGCGGGGTTCCGTCCAGCTGGCAATGCCGCTGCCGTCCAGTTCCTCGCGGAAAATGGAGATGACCTGCTCGAACTTGGGGCGCAGCAGGCGGGCATGGCGTGCCATATGGGCTTCAATGCCGCTTTCATTGCGGAAAAAACGTGCCTGGCGCAGCTGGTTGAGCTTATCGGGGCCGATGGTGGCAAACTTCCACACTTTGCGCAGATCAATCAAGTTGGCGGAACTTGCCGCCACGCCGCTGATGCCTGCACCGGGGAAGGAAACCTTGCTGGTAGAGCAGAACTCATACACCATATCCGGGTGCCCGGCATTGGCGCAGGCGGACAGGATGTCTGGCAGGACGGCCGGGGCGTTGGGGTAAAGGGCATGCACGCAGTAGGCGTTATCCCAGAAAATGCGGAAATCCGGCGCTGCGGGTTGCAGGTGGGCAAAGCGCTCCACCACCATGGGGCTGAACACAATGCCGGTGGGGTTCTGGTACTTGGGTACGCACCAGATGCCTTTGATGGAAGCATCCCGCTGGACCAGGTCTTCGATCATGTCCATATCGGGGCCATCATTGTGCATGGGGATGGGAATTAGCTGGAAGCCGAAATGCTCCGTCATGGCAAAATGGCGGTCATAACCCGGCACGGGGCAAAGGAACTTGCGGTCCTTGACCTGCACCCACGGCTCTGCGCCCAGCAGGCCGTCCAGCATGGCGTGGCTGAGGATATCGAACATCATGGTCAGGCTGCTGTTGCCGCCCACCATGACCTGCTCCGGCCGCGCGCCGATCATACCGGCTAGCAGGGCTTTTGCTTCGGGAATGCCGTCCAGCCCGCCGTAATTGCGGCAGTCGGTGCCATCCTCACTGTCCAGCACGCTGCGGGAGTTCAGTTCACCCAGCATGCGCTGCGAAAGTGCCAGCTGCTCCGGCGCAGGCTTTCCGCGGGAAAGATCCAGCTGCAGGCCCTGCTGTTCGTACTCCTGGTAGCGCTGGCACAGACGGTGGTATTCCCGCTGCATTTCTTTTTTTGTCATATCCTGATACTGCATGGTGTCATCCTTCCTGGGCAATACCGGCAGGGCCGCTTGCTTACCTGGTGTAGCTGAAAACGAAGAAAATGACGAAGATTTCGCAAATGTGCGATGGATTCGAGGCAAAAAGCCACAGGAATCCTTTGTGGATTCCAAGGATTTTTAACGCGGAATCCGGCCGCGTTTCTAAATTTTCGACGTTTCAGGTACACCCTGGGGGGAGTATGCACGAACCCTGCCGGTATGCCTTGTTTTCTGGAACGGTTTGTATTATACTGTCGGAAAACACATTTGTAAAATATATGTTTCGCATGCAAAATATTTGCATTTGATATGGCAAAACGCAGGAAAAGAGGAAAAACTGTGAATGTAAACTATGAATATTACCGCTTATTTTACTATGTCTGCAAATATCACAGTATAACCCGCGCGGCCAATGTGCTGCGCATGAGCCAGCCCAATGTGACCCGCGCCCTGAACCGGCTGGAGGAACAGCTGGGCTGCAAGCTGCTGGTGCGCAGCACCCGCGGCGTGACGATGACGCCGGAGGGCGAGGTGCTGTTTGCCCACGTGGAAATCGCCCAGGAGCAGCTGCAGGCGGGGGAAAGCGAGCTGGCGGGCATTACCGCGCTGGAAAGCGGCGCGCTGACCATTAGCGCCAGCGAGACCGCTTTGAATGTGTTTTTGCTGGATAAGCTGCGGGAATTCCACCGGCGTTACCCCGGCGTGCGGCTGCGCATTGCCAACCATTCCACCCCGCAGGCCATCCGTGCGCTGGGGCGCGGGCTGGTGGATCTTTGTGTGATCACCACCCCGGCCCGGTTGGAATCCACGATGCGCCGTACCCTGCTGATGCCGTTCCAGGAAATTCTGATTGCCGGCAGGAACTTTGAATTTTTGCAGGGCCGCCGCTGGGCGCTGAAAGAACTGCAGCAATACCCTCTGATCTGCCTGGGCAGCGAGACGATGACCTATGCATTCTATAACCAGTTTTACTTAAGCAACAATCTTGTTTTGCAGCCGGATACTGAGGCCGCTACCACCGACCAGGTGGTGCCGCTGGTCAAAAGCGGGCTGGGGCTGGGGTATGTGCCGCAGAATTTTGCCAAGGACGCCCTGGCCGCGGGGGATGTGTTTACCATCCAGTTGAAAGAGGAAATCCCCACCCGTCATGTTGTGCTGGTGCAGGATGGCGGCCGTGTTCCCAACGCAGCTGCGCGCGAATTTGCCCGGATGCTGAACAGCAGCGTTACGCAGCAGAATGCACCATAAGCGGACAAAATTGTGCACCGGCACCAGAAAATTAAAAATATCTGCGTCTGTTTTTGTGAAAGGTGATTGACAACTGCCGTGCGGAACCGTATGATAAAAGTGGAACTTTGCCCGGTGCAGCGGGAACCATACGGTGCGCCGGATTCCGCGCAGAGGGACAGAAAATAATAGGAGGGATTGTTTTGAAACAATGGCTGAAAGACGCAGTTTTTTACGAAATTTACCCCCAAAGCTTTTATGATACCAACGGGGATGGCATCGGCGATCTGAAGGGGATTATCGAAAAGCTGGATTACATCAAAGAGCTGGGGTGCAACGCCCTTTGGATCAACCCCTGCTTTGATTCCCCGTTCAAGGACGCCGGGTATGATGTGCGCGATTATAAGTTGATTGCCCCCCGCTATGGCACCAACGCGGATGCCAAGGCGCTGTTTGAAGCAGCTCATGCCAAGGGCATCCATGTGCTGCTGGACCTGGTGCCCGGCCATACCAGCGAGGAACACGCATGGTTTAAGGAGAGCAGCAAGCCGGAAAAGAATGAGTATTCCGACCGCTATATCTGGACGGACTCCTGCTTTAGCGCCGGTGACGGTATGCCGTTCATTGGCGGCGAGACCGACCGCAACGGTACTTATATTTTGAACTTCTTCAAGTGCCAGCCTGCTTTGAACTATGGTTACGGCAAGTGCCGCGAAAAGTGGCAAATGCCCACCGACGCCCCCGGCCCGCGCGCAACGGTGGAAGCCGTGAAGGATGTGATGCGCTTTTGGCTGGATATGGGCTGCGATGGTTTCCGTGTGGATATGGCATCCAGCCTGGTCAAGAATGATACCCACCACAAAAAGTATACCTGTGCCATCTGGCGCGATATTGCCGCTATGCTGGACAAGGAATACCCCGAAGCCGCTCTGTTGAGCGAATGGAACCAGCCGCGCCAGTCCCTGAAAAACGGCTTTGATATGGACTTTATGCTGGAATGGCAGGGCAATGGCTACAGCTGGCTGATGCGCAATTATGATGGCGCAATAGATTCTGACCCGCATAACATCGGCAAGGCGTATTTCTGTGCGGATTCCGGCACGGGTATTGACAAGTTCCTGGATGACTGGCTGCCCAGCTACAAGGCGACCCGCAAGGACGGCCTGTACTGCTTGATTACCTGTAACCATGATACCATCCGCCCCTCCGCCGGTTTGACCCCGGATGAGCTGAAAATTGCTTACGCCATGCTGTTTACCCTGCCTGGCGCACCGTTTGTGTATTATGGCGATGAGATCGGCATGCGCTATCTGCCGCTGCCCACCAAGGAGGGCGGCTATTTCCGCACCGGTTCCCGCACCCCCATGCAGTGGGATAACAGCGCCAACAAGGGATTTTCTACCGCCGCAGCCGACAAGCTGTACCTACCGGTGGACGATGCCGCGGACGCCCCCACCGTGGCTGCCCAGCAGGCAGACCCTGACAGCCTGTGGCATACCGTGCAGGGGGTGCTGAACTTCCGCCACAGCCACCGGGATCTGGATTCCGATGCGCCGTTCCATGTGCGGTTTGCCCCCAAGGCAAAGGGCAGCTACCGCCCGTTTGCCTGGGAGCGCGGCAAGCTGATCTGCGCGGTGAACCCCGCCCGCGAGGAAGCAGAACTGCCCCTGAAGCTGGAAGACGGTACCCGCGTGCTGCATGTGATCGGCAAAGCCGAAGTGAAGGGCGATGAGCTGGTGCTGGGTGCACAGAGCTTTGCAATTTTGGGGTAAGCAGAATAGACTGTTTAAATAGAATCATATAAAGCAGCGCCCCGGCGGGACAAGATATCCCGCCGGGGCAGTGTTTTTTATGGAAGAATGATGATACGCTTCAGATCACATTGTATTCTTTCAGCAGTTTTTCAATCTCGGTGCCCTCCAGCTTCTTCAAAGCTTCTTTCAGGGCCAGTTTCTGCACAACGTTCATCTCCATATCGGTGATCTTTTTGCCATCGCGCAGTTTTACGGTGGCATCCAGCAGGTCGCGGATATCATATACGCTGCCCCAGACCTCCGGTACGCCGCGGTCAACGTTCAGCAGGGTGTAAACCGCTTCCATGCCGGTGCGGATGGAATACTCGGTGGTAAAGATGGTATCGCGCTTGGTCTCGGCAAACTGGCCGATGAAAGCGAAATTCACAGCGCCTTCGGGCACAACATCCGGGCGGTCGCCGGCAGCGCGCGGCATAAAGAAAGCGTCGATATACGGCATCATGCAGGGCACGGTGTTGGCACTGTTGGCAGCCAGATCCTCGATCTGGTCAACTGGTACACCAATATGGTACAGCCATTCCTGGCAGATCTCCTCGCCGGTGCATTCGCGCATGGGCTTCTTGACGTAATCGCCGGGCTTATCACTGAACAGACTGTACACCCAAACGCAGAGCTGGTCCTTGGGCTGGTCGCGGAACTGCTGCTGGCGGTTCAGGGTCCAGCTGAGCAGCCAGCTGGAATCCTTGACGGAGACAATGCCGCCGGTGACGACCTTGCCGGTGAAGGGGTCGCGCTTGCAGATCTTTTTGATATAGGGCACAATGCGCTGGTCCAGCGTGGTGATGGTGGCGCTCATCCAGTTGCTCAGCTCCGGGTCATAGCAGAACTTGTCCGGGTGGCCGAAGCTGGGGTCCTGGGCGGCGATCTTGCGCCACAGATCCCAGCCGCCGCCTTCTTTCAGATCAAACTTGAGGGGGGCAACGGTGGTCTGGCTGCCAATGGTGGAGTTTTCGACACAGCCGCCGTTGGTGATGAACACCAGGTCGTTCTCGGTCAGGTCAATGCACTCTTCGTGGCCGTCGCGCAGAGTATCAATGCGGGTGGCCTGCTTTTTGCCGTTGGCGCAGTCAAAGGCAACGTTGGTCACCTTGACGCCGTAATGGAACTGCACGCCATAGCTTTCCAGGTACTTGACCATGGGCAGGATCATGGATTCATACTGGTTGTAGCGGGTAAAGCGCAGGGCGGTGAAATCCGGCAGGCCGCCGATGTGGTGGATGTAGCGCTGAAGGTAGCGCTTCATCTCCAGGGCGCTGTGCCAGTTCTCAAAGGCGAACATGGTGCGCCAGTACAGCCAGAAGTTGGTGTTCAGGACTTCGTCATCAAAGAAGTCGGTGATCTTTTTATCGTACAACTGCTCGTCCGGGGTCATGAACAGCTTCAAAATCTCCATGGCACCCTTGTCAGACAGGCCGAACTTGCCATCGGTGTGGGCATCCTCGCCGCAGTTGACGGTGGCGCGGCACAGGCTGTAGTTGGGATCGTGCTTGTTCAGCCAGTAATACTCGTCCAGCACGGTGACGTTCTCATCCTCAATGGAGGGGATGGAGCGGAACAAATCCCACATGCACTCGAAGTGGTTGTCCATCTCACGGCCGCCGCGCATAACGTAACCGATGTCCTGGTACTTGTAGCCATCGCAGGCACCACCGGGGATGGGGTCCTTTTCCAGCACATGGATGTGCTCGCCCTTCATCTGGCCGTCACGCACCATAAAGCATGCGGCGGACAGCGCGGCCAGGCCGCTGCCGATAAGGTAGGCACTCTTGTGGTCAACGCCCTCCGGTTTTTCGGGACGGGCAAAAGCTTCATAGTTACCGCTGGAATAATACATAAAAAAGCCTCCTTGCGTTGGTTTTATTGTTTGCTGTTGTTTGTCTGGGGTGTTCCTTTTGGAATGTCTATAGTATAACCAGCGGAGGCGGGGTTCACAATCAGCAAAACAGCCGCCGTGATTAAATTTTTATCACGGCGGCTGTTTTGTATAAAATTTGAAGTTTTTGTTACAGGGGCGGGAAAACAGCGGAAGATGGTGGGGGCCATGGCGGCCTACATTAGTTTTTCGCAGATCGTGCATTTCATGGTTCGGCCCTTAACGCAAGATGTACATCAGCTTTTATCAATGCGGCATTTTTCCAACGCCTTGGTCACATCACCGTGAATCAGGGTGGAAAGCTGTTCCACCAGCTGAGCGGGGTCCTGACGCATATCGTTTTTGATCCAGTCCAGTGTCAGCCCCACAAAGGCGAACTTATAAAAGTTGGCGATAAACTCTTTATCCTCCGGGCGAACCGTCATACCGGCGGCGCGCTCCTCCACAACGCCCATCATCAGGTCATAGGTCAGGCGGTAGAGATAATTTTCCAGCTGTTCGCGGCTGATGGAACGGTAGACGCTGGTAAAAAACGCTTTGTCCTTCCGCAGGGCTTCCAGAATCTGCAAAAAGCCCTGCTGCCAGGTATCATAGGTTTTCTGCCCGGCCAGCGCGCGGGCAGCGTCCTCCTCGCAGCACCATTCCACAAGGTCGTAAATATCCTTAAAGTGGTAATAAAAGGTCATGCGGTTGACCCCGCAGTGGTCGGTCAAGTCGCTGACCGTGATTTTGTCCAGCGGTTTATGGCGCAGCAGTTCCTTGAGCGAAGCTTCCAGTGCGCGCTTTGTCATCTGCGACATGGGTAGTCCCCTTTCCATGGGCGATATCATAATATTTATTCTACCACAAGGATGTGAACTTTTCTTGGCAGGAATTTTATGCAAGTTCAAACATGCCGTTGTACAGCTGGTAGTATTCGCCCTTTTGGGCCAGCAGTTCATCATGGCTGCCGCGCTCCACAATGCCGCCGTGTTCCAGCACAATAATGGCGTTGGAATTGCGTACGGTGGAAAGCCGGTGGGCGATAACAAAGACGGTACGGCCCTCCATCAGGCGGTCCATACCTTTTTCAATCAGAGCTTCGGTGCGGGTATCGATGCTGGAGGTCGCTTCGTCCAAAATCAGCACCGGCGGGTCGGCCACAGCAGCGCGGGCAATGGCCAGCAGCTGGCGCTGGCCCTGGCTCAGGTTGGCACCATCGCCCGATACCATGGTGTTGTACCCCTGGGGCAGGCGCTCGATAAAGGAGTGCGCGTTGGCAATTTTTGCGGCGGCGATGATCTCTTCGTCGGTTGCATCCAGTTTGCCAAAGCGGATGTTATCCGCCACTGTGCCGGTGAACAGATGGGTGTCCTGCAGCACCACGCCAAGGCTGCGGCGCAGATCACTTTTGCGGATCTTGCGCACATCAATGCCATCATAGGTGATGGTACCGGAGGTGATATCATAAAAGCGGTTGATGAGGTTGGTAATCGTGGTTTTGCCCGCGCCGGTGGAACCGACAAAGGCGATCTTCTGTCCGGGCTCAGCATACAGGGTGATGTCATGAAGA
>OGRI01001722.1_pt1 | contig 17374 bp, 20 predicted proteins | sample 1553391 | NCBI WGS metagenome assembly OGRI01 (sample SAMEA2580052, study PRJEB22360) | human gut metagenome | reverse complement strand
TATGAACAGCGCGCAGGATGGTGACGATCTCCTTCTTGGTGGGCAGAGGGATGGGGCCGGAGACGGTAGCGCCGGTGCGCTTGGCGGTCTCGACGATCTTCTCTGCGCTCTGGTCGATGACCTGGTGGTCATAGGCCTTGAGACGAATGCGGATCATTTCTTTTGCCATTTTCGGTTTCTCCTTCATTTTGTACGGTTTTCTTGCTTTGTCGAAGCCGTACGGTGAGAGGTTTTCTTGTACGCTTATCCGTGCGTATCATTCCGGCTCATAGAAAAACCGGCACGAATAAACGGCCGGTCCACACATGGCGCAGCGATCTACGCAACGTACAGATATTCTCTCAGCCGCCCGATGTTCGGACATACTCCCCGAAAGTTACCTCAGAAACCTGAGCAATCTCCCGGTTCATCGCAATATCGCGCAAATAGGGCAGGATGCGCCCAATCGCGGACTTGCATATAGTACCAAATTCCGTTGCACATGTCAAGACAAATTTCACTTTTTTCTTGAGAAGAAAAAGTCAAGCAAAAAATGCCATGCTTTTTCAACAAACTATTCTGCGTTATTTTGTGCATTTTTGGCAGCACGAAAAGGCCACCCGCCAAAGTCCCGCCGGTAGCCTATGCTTTATCGTGTTATTTCCGTGTTATTTTCGTGTGTTATGCGTGCGTTTTTCTCTTAAATATGAACGAACGGTAGCAGCACGCCCTCCGCCGCCATCCACTCGGCCAGCGCCGTGTTCGCACAGCGCCCGCCTAAAACCATCCTTGGGTAGTTGTTCATCCAGATTTGGATTTGCTCGATCTCCGCCTGTGATACCTCGGAGAGCTTCGTCCCCTTCGGGAGCCACCGCCGGATAAGGCTGTTCGCGTTCTCGTTGCTGCCGCGCTCGAAGGCGCTGTACGGATGGCAATAGTATATGTGCGTCCGCGCCCGCTTTGTCAGGCATGACCGCTCCATGCCCTCGCAGTCTGCGAACTCGCTGCCATTGTCCACGGTGATCGTGCGGAATATCCGCCGGAACAGCCGCGACCCCAGCTTCCTTTCCAGCCTGTCCAGCGACCGGACGACGCTCTGAGTAGTGCCGTCCGGCATTTTTATGATGATCTCCTGGCGGAACATCCGCTCCGTCAGCACCAGGAGCCGGGCCGCGTCCTTCTTGCAGGATACCACCGTGTCCATCTCCCAGTGACCGAATTCCTCTCTGGTGTCGATGTCCTCTGGACGCTTCTCTATGCTTGTGCCTGCGTTGGCTCTCGCTTGCCTGCGGACTTTCTTATTCTTCTTTTTCCGTCTGCCTTTTACTGGGAGTTCCTTATTTGTGATTGTGAGGAATATCCCCTTGTCGATGTAACTGTAAAGGGTCGGCTTGCTAATCTCTGTTTCAAACTCCAACCCCTTGGCTTTAATTTCTCCGAGGACTGCTCCGGGCGAGTATCCGTCCTCTGCTATCTTTGTTTCTATGTACTCTGCCAGTCTGTGGTCTTTGCCTATCTTAAGGTCTGGACCCTTATCTCGCAGGTTCTGTTGATACTTATCCTCTGCGATGTCTGGGGAGTACCGTTCTTCCTCTGTCAGATCTGAATTGGTATGTGTGTATGTTCCTCTCTTTATCTCACGGTATATGGTGCTGACATGAACTCCTATCTGGTCAGCGATTTCCTGTTTGCCGTGTCCTGCTTTCAGCAGTGCTTCTAATTTCAGCCTGTCGGCTCTGGATAACTGTTTAAATCTGCGCATGGCAGCACCTCCTTGTCTCTTTCTACTATTATCGGTGCTAAAGTTATAAATTTCAATAACAAAACACTTATAAATAAGGATAAGATACCAACAAAGAAGTGGTGCTTTTATGGTTATATTTTTGTTGAATTTATGGGTTATAAAAGACTTGAATACCTCCGCAACCCAAGGTAATATACAGACAACCTAAAGGAAAGGAGGTGCGTGAGATGGATTTGGATTCCTTGGTTTCTAAAATAAATAAGCTGAGTAAAGTGATACGAGCACTTACTCAGCTTGCATTGGAAATCGGAACGCTGATCGCAGTGATCAAGTTCATCGTCTTATGATTTCCGCTTGGGGGAGGGGTCCACCTCTCTCCCTTGCTTCTCAAAATATACCACACGATTGGAGGTCTTGTCAATGAAACGATTATGTGTTTCAGTTTCGGTTCTGGCTTTTCGGATAGCGGAGTTGCTTATCGTGGTTCCTGGTCTGCTTCTCCTGCTTTCCAGAATGTAGCCGGTCCGTCCGGGGCAGTGCATCTGCTCCGGCTCTAACCCACCGATGTCTGGTCCCAAGTCCAGGAGGCGGAAGCGTGAGGGGAGCGAAGGACAATGCCATGTCTGAGTGATGTCTGACAAGTTTGCCTGGTTTTTAATGTGAAAGCCTTAAAGGTAGGAGGAGTTATTGGTTTTGCCGATTGCCTATCGCAACTCGTTGATTTTGTTTCCTGCGTTGCAGAGAAAGGGTTAGGTGGTGTGTAGCCGAGCACGAGGTCTTATCCGGTGTACCGTAACACTGGACGCTCTCTCCAGTCGGGCGAGACCGATGGGCGACATGGCTTATTGTTCCTTTTTGAAAAACGGCGATAAATTTCCGGCGGTAAAACTCCGGCGATAAAATCTGAAAGGATCTGATAAAATGATTTATATTGATAAGTGCCGCACCGACCTCGGTGTTACCGTGGATGAATGGGCGGTTGATGATAGATGTCGGTTCTCTGATTCCGGCAAGGTCGGCATAGGGACTGGTGTTCGTGTGCTCGATATTACTGACAAGTTTGGCGATGTTCTGGTTCGCCTTGTGATTTCGGATTTCTGCTCTGACAATGTCAGCAGGTTCTCCTGCAGGGAGGTGTTGTCTCATGAATAAAGAATTGCTTGAGCCGATCATGCGTGCTCACGGAGATAAAAATAAGGACTTGGCTGCGGCCATTGGTATGTCCGTTCCGAACTTCTCCACCATCTGGAATGGTCGTGGCGAATTCGCTCTGAAGTATATCCGTCTCATTGCCCGGAGGTATTCTCTTACCCCGGAGCAAGTCTATAAAATCTTTATCTTTCCGCAGGGGTAATCATTGCCCCTGTTTTTTCTTTGGCTTTCAAATCCGCCCCATTTAGGCAATAAAAAAGACCCAGTGGGTGTTTGTTCCACTGGGTTGCTTTTCGTCTTATTCTGGCGGTCACGGTGTGCCACGCTCCGGGTTCTGCATTGCAGTGTTCCCGACATTTATGTCGGTCACATCGTCTGGGTGCTTACCCCCTTTAGAACCCCCTCTGCGGCACATCATACCTCCACTCTTTTTATAAGTCAATCGCCAATTACAGAAGTTCGTTGACCTTCTTCTGCACGGCTGCGTAGTCGTATCCGGCTGCCTTCAGCTTCTGCTTTCTGGTTTCGCCGTTGCCCCACTTACCTGCGATCACTTCCTTGGCTACCTCAGTAACGCTTTTCTGCGGTTTTACTCCAAGCTGTGCATTGACCTCTTTCTGGACTGTATCGTAGTCATATCCTGCTGCCTTGATGCGGTTCTTTCTGTCATCGCCATTTCCCCACTGTCCTGCAATGACTTCCTTGGCGATTTCTGCCACGCTCTTTTTCGGTGCGGAGGTTGCTCCTGCAAGGCGGTTCACTTCTGCCTGCACCGTTGCGTAGTCATATCCGGCAGCAGCCAGTCTATTCTTGCGGTCATCTCCGTTTCCCCAGTCTCCTGCGAGCACTTCCTTTGCCACCTCAGTGACGGATTTCTTCTCGCCCTGGTTCTCTTTGGTTTCCTCTCCGTAGTAGTAGTCCATATCTACCTTGCCATCGATGCCGCTTACTGTTCCGGAACTGGTGTACTGGTGGAATGCGCAGTCATAGTCCGGAGATCCTGTGTAATCTGCGAGCCAGTACACATACTTGGAGAGCACTTCGTCCGAATACATATTTCTGTGGTAGTCGATATTAGAATAAACACCTGCTTTGTATCCGTGGCTTTCCACATACTCGCAGAATGCCTTTGTAAATGCGATGCACTCATTCTTTCCGAGGGTTACTCCCTTTGCCTTGGCTTTCTTTACAGTGTCGTACTCAAAATCGTAGAATACAATCACATCTTTTCCGAGACCTGCCTGCTCCATCTGCTTGATGCAGAATGCCGCCTCCTGCGCTGCCTGCTCTGCGTTGATCGCATAACTGAAATGATATACGCCCTTGATTTCGATGCCGTTCTTTCTGCAGCCTTCCACATACTGGCGGAACTTTGCGTCTACCGTCTGTGCGTATCCTTCACGAAGGATTGCGAACTTGATGCCGTCTGCTGCTACTCTGGCAAAGTCTACATTGCCCTGCCAATATGAAATGTCCATACCTTTGATTGCCATATCTGTTTCCTCACTTTCTGTAATAAAATAGGGCAGCCTACTGGCCGCCCTGCTGCGTATGTTTCCTGTTACTGTTCCTCGGTATCATCCGAAGCACCGATGTTGGCGGAGTCGGTCAAGCCTTCCCCGATGATGTAAGCCACCACGGACGCTCCTGCCATAATCAGTGCAGTTACCTGCGTTGCCGTGTTATCTGTTCCGCCTGTGGCGAGGATCATCATTGAGACGAATGATGCCACTGCCGTCCACAGTTTTCTGCTTGTGAGTTTTCTTACCCAGTCGATTTTCTTCATTGCTTTGTCCTCCTGTTATACAATTTGTTTAAGTGCCTGTTCGTTCAAAAAGTCCTTCTGTTCATGTTTGACCTTCTGAGCGTAGTCGAGTGCTGCGTGCATATCCCCATTGCAGTGTGCGTCTGGGATTCTCTGCACCGCTCTGGCTGTCGCTTCTCCGAGTGCCAGGGAAGCATTGACGCAGTTGATGATGCAGAGTTCATTCTTCTCTCGGATCTGCTCTCTGGCATCTACTTCCTTCTGCCGTTCTTCCCGCTCTGCTTTTTCCTTGTCGGCACGCTTCTGTATGCTCTGCTCGATGAGCCAGAAAAAAAAGCCAGTCAGTGCCGATGGGATACTCGCCGCCACGATGATTGCTGTCACATCCATGCGCTGCACCTCCTCTCTAAAAAGACCGCCCTGTCCGGACGGTCCTTAATTCTGATTTAATTTCTCACACCGCTTGCATGGGTACTGCGTCATCGGTATGTGGTAATTTGTGCAGTGGGCACAGGTGCCGCTTTCCTTGCAGTCGAGGTCACATTCTTTCATGTGCTTATGGCAGTACCTGCTCCCATGTGCGTGGGTACATTGGAAGTTATTTTGCCTTGGTTTCTGCCTTGTACTTCTCGCCTGTGATTTCCTCGTACTCTGCTTCATCAATAGTTCCCTTCTTCACTCTGGCTGCAATCTGTTCCTTTGTCAGCCTGCCTGCGGTATAAAGTCTTTTTAGACTGTCGATTAATACTCTCATTATAACAATCCCTCCTCGATAAGCTGTGCGGTGTAATCATCAATCGCCTTGTCGGTATTGATCTGCTTAATGGATTCCAACATCTGGTATTCCGATACAGTGATTTCCCTGCTATCGCACTCCCAGTCGGTGTAGGCTTCCATGCCCTCGGTTGCTTCGTGCTGCACTTTCTCGATGTTCTTTCTCTGGATGTAGATGCCGTCAGCCACAAGCTGCAGCTCCTGCGGCTCCTCGGAGCATCTTTCCTTGGTCCATTCCTTCATGGTTCTGCCTCCTTTTGATTTTTGATATTATTTTCTTAAGCCGGCCCACATGGATATAAGGTTTTATCCTGTTCTGGTAACAGTCGTATGTGTCCGTGCAGGTAAACCATCCCATGTACGACAGCATGGCTTCGATGTGTCTGTGAAAGTATCCACGGTTTGCTTCCTTTGACCTCTCCATCTTCTTTGCCAACCGTGTTGCGGATAGCATGATGTTCTTTCTGATCAGCGTCTTGTTTCTGTAAAATATAAAGCCCATGAAGTCCAGTGCCCTACCTATCTTCCGCTTGCCCTTCTCGTAGTAGAATTTGCATACCTGGTAGTTGTGCTTCAGCTTTAATCTGAAACGCTGACCGAGCATCTTCCTTATCTCCACGATGGCTCTCTGGAGGACTTTCTTGCTGCTTGCGAATATGACGATATCGTCCATGTACCTTTGCAGCTTTGGCAGACCGAGCACCTCTGTGATCAGTCGGTCGAGTGGTTCTAAGAGGTAATTTGCCAACCACTGGCTGATGTAAAATCCGAGAGGGATTCCTTTATTAAATCCCTGCAGGCATAATTCTATGATGTATAAAAACCAGTCGTCCTTGATTCGGATTGCCAGTTCCCTCATCAGAATTTTCAGCCGGATACTATCATAAAAGTGCCGGATATCCATCTTTGCGAAGCACCGTGTTCCCTTCGGGTCATGCAAAAGCCACCGCTCTATCTGTCTCTTTCCGTAGTGTGCTCCACGCTTTGGGAACGAACCGCAGGAGTATGGATAGGCTGTGGCTGTGATGATTGGCTCTAATACCAGAACGATGATGTGGTGCAGCCATTGTTCATGGATTTCCGGCATATAAATTTTTCGTCTTTTCCCATGTTCGAAGATGATCTTCGGGGTTCTTTTCTTTGGCTTGTATGCCAGTTCCGGGTGTGGGACGTCCACTCCCTCCGGCTTTGTGTTTAGGATCATGTCGTACATTTTCTGCACCTCATTATCGAGGTGTGCGTCTATGTACTGGATCTCTTTTCTCTTGGTTTTTCCTTTGCGTAATTTCTTATATGCTTTCCGAATGACATCATCCTTCAGCATTTGTTGATACAGATATTTGTACTCTTTGTGACCGTGTTTCGGTTCATTACGCAGATGGATTTCTGTGTGTGTTTTTCGCATTCTGCTGAGTACTCCTATAAGATATTTTTTCTTCTATCTCCTACGCACGGCAGGTGCGACCGCTTTACCGTGCGTCCTGTGTCGGACTCATTTCCACTCATCTTCCCAGTAATGGTGAGTAAACCTTGTTTCAAAGGTCAGCGGTGTAGGAAGCAGGACTGCTTTGGGTTGTTATTCCGTTTAAGATAGAATAAGGCGGCCCCGATGTTCCAGTTGGCATTCCCGGCAGTGTTGTTCACATTCAAGTAGCGCAAACCATCATTCGTACCGTTGTTGCAATTACCGAACCGAAGGGCGACCGCCCGAGGTGACGCAGTCCTGCGCCCCTGTTATTCTTCCTTACGCTATTAAAATCCGATTTTGTTCCACTGGGGGAATTCTGCTAACGCAGACCCCCAGACCCCCTATCACGGTGTCTTGCTTACGCTGCGACCCCGACAGGTGGTAAAAGAAGGACGGCGGCCCCGACGCTCCAGTCGGCAGTCCCGGCAGTGTCGTACACAGCCAAGTAGCGCAAACCATCATTCGCACCGTTGTCGCAAGCACCGAACCGACGGGCGACCGCCACAATCTCGACATTCTGCCATAATCCGTCACAGCCGCCAGTGGATGTGCTTCCCTTGCACGGATGAACCGGAACTGCTCCGAAGCCGGGAACGGTCTGGTACTTATGCGGATAGAAAATACCGTATTTCTGTGTGCTTCCATCACTCTCGAACATCTTCGGAAGGCTGATGCCTGTATCCTGGTACTTCGCTCCGGTTACATCGTAGGTGTAGTTCTTGCTGACCTTGTATCTGCCATTCACGAGCAATGTGTACGGGTCACGCATCCACTGCTGATATGTTCCAAGGACGATGGAGTGGAAGATCTTGTTGAGTGACTTCGCATCCTTTGTTCCGTAGAACTGTCCGCCACCTACGACTGCATTCTGCTTCACTCCGTTGGTCGGCGCAAGGCTCGCATCGTATCCGCTTGAATTTCCATAGCCGTATGCTTCCTGTGAGTTCGTGCTCTTTGCGAACATGATCAGAAGGTCAGTGATTGTCTGAACAATTCCGCCACCGAGGAATGCTGCACGGCTTGAGAAGTTTGCGATTGCGGTATGCTCTTTGTCCGTGGTGTTATTGTAGCAAGGCTGCAATCCTGCCAGAGACACCATCTTTGGTGTGGAGGTATCTGCTCCGAGGATTGAACCGTAAAACATCGGAATCCATACACCCTCCAGTACATTGTTGCTCGGGTCTTTAAATCCGACAGGCTCGAATCCGTCTCTTTCCCTCATGGAGAATTTAACGACACGGTCATTGCCGAGCATATACTCCTGCTTGTAAATCTTGGCAAGCCACGAGAACGCTCCGCCGTTGTAGCTTGTGTTGGAAACATCCGAAGCAGTGCCGTCCTCTTTCTTGGTGTAGTCGTTCTCATCCAGTCTGTAGTCCGGTGTTCCGTCTGCCCTTACCATCCACGGCTTATTTGCCACGATGATCGGGAAGTCCGCCCAACTGTTGAGTGTCATTGTTCCGGTGTCCTTGTTGAGTGAAATCGGAGTGAAGTCTTTGTTCTGTCCGATGTATTCGATTCGTGCTGTCGGACTTAAAACATCCATGTGCTCAATAAAGCCATAGATTCCGTCTGCGGATAAAATCGCATAGCACTTGTCGAGGGTTTCCTTGTCTGCGATGTATGTCTTTCCCATTATTCCTCTACCTCCTCGTAGTATAAAAGTCCTTTATCCACACCAAGCACATACTTATCCCCAGTGGTCTGGTCGTAAAGGTACATACTGTTTGGTGTTACGATAGTTACATCTGTTGCGTTGGCGACCTCGGTTAAGAAGTCCATGGTAATCGTGGACGGGAGGAGGTCGTTGTAAGCGGGCATATAATCCCACTGGTTTGCGACTCCGACTGCCAGTGCGTAGAGGATTTCCCCCTCGTCCGGGTCCTGTGCATAAATGCCGACCTCTTTCACGTAGTAGCCATTCTTAAGGTTTCCGGTGTCCTGCTTGTTTGTGATGATAAATTTCACATATACATTGGACTGGTTCTGGGTCGTCACTGTAATCAGTGCGAACTCCTGCTTCTTGGATTTGAGAGCAGTTCTGTTTGTGAGTGCTTCGCCATCTGAATATGATCCGTCTCCGGTTGCGGCCTTGGTCAGTTTGATTGTGCATCTTCCTGCCTGTGCCTTGGCGAGCAGGGCGATTCCTTTGGCTGTCAGCACTGCTTCTTTGAATACTCCTGCCATCGTTGTTCCTCCTTTATGTTGTTATTTTGGAATGTGATGCCATTCCCACTGCCACCCTCGGCACAGTGCCGTGTACGCTTGCCTGTGTTCGCTGTGCTCCGTTTAGAATTGTGGTCTTGGTGTTTCTTACCACTATCGCTGCAAAACCGCTCACACCGCCCGACAGCGTGCCTGTGCGTGGGTTGACATTATTCCCGATAGTCTCATGCGGGGAACTTACTGCACCTGCTGCAGCGTTCCCTTCCATGCCGATATCTCCGGTGCGTCCTTCCGGGTGGTTTGTTACCGTTCTGGACGGTGCGGAGGTTACGGCTGATGCAGCCGTCTCCTGCATGGTGTAATCGTTTGTGGTCTGGTGGTGGTTCAGCACCTGTTCTTTCGGACTGCTGACCACCCCGGATGCCACTGTCTCATGCATCTCCATTTCTCGCTCCACCAGTATCCTGCGGATATGGGAGCGGGTGTTCTTTACTCTCTGAATGATGGAGAGGAAGTAATTTGCCATTTCCTCTGTCATTCTGGCATTGGTTATGATGTCGAATGTTCCGGGGGTGTATGGACCCTCGGTGTAATCGAACCATTCCTCTGTCCTGCCTTCCCCGAATACAATCTCTATCAGTTCTGATACCGCACTCGGAGTTCCTGCCTTGGTGTGCCACAGGAGCGTCCTCTTTATGATGTTGCGTTTGGTTTCCAGATTCATGCTCTCCTGGTAGTATGGTGTCCTTAGTTCCACCGCCAGTACATCCAGTATCCGCTCCGGCAGTTCATCAATGACTGCCATAGTTCTGGTATGCGCTGCCAGCCGGAGCATCCTCTGGTGTTCCTGCTGCACTGCGTAGGATATGCAGCGCACCTCAGTGCTCTGTGCTATCTTCCATGGCAGGAGGTCTGTGATCTGTCCGTCATATAAACTAATCATTCTCAACACCTCCGTATGTCACGGTCTGCGTTCCTATCCTTGCGACACTGGTATCCGGCACGGTCGTAAATACCGGAGAGGTTATCTCCGCCCTCTTTGCTCCGGCTGCCACGATCCGTTTCATGAGTTCTGAAGGGTTGATATCTCTGCCGATGGTTCTGGTCTGCCATTCGATATAGTCAGCCACCGCCTGTGCCACCTCCGCCTGTATAGTTCCTGCCTTGGACTGGTCACTCAAATTTACATAGTATGTGAATGCAATGTTGAATTTGACCGTCTCCGGTGCGAGCACGGTTACCTTGTCGGTAAGCGGGCGGATGTTTTCATCCTGCAGGTATGCTGCCACTCCGTCTATGACAGTCTTTGTCGGGAGTTCTCCGTCCGTCATAATGAAACGGATTTCTACCTCTACCGGGTTCGGACTGGTTACCTTTACATCTCCGATGGTCTGGCTGTAGGTCTTTGTCCAGTATTTGTATGCATCGTCCGGTCCTGCGACACTGTATCCGCTTGGTGCGAGGAATATCCTCTCTGCAAGGCTCTCGTCTGATTCGAGGTCTGCCCCACCGCTTGTCTTGGTCGTGTTGCTTACGCTCTCCACATACGGTATCAAATCAACCAGTACATTGACCTGCCCCGGCAGCAGTTCGTTTCCGTCCACTCCGTTCTCGGTGCAGAGTGCCCTCACATCTACATAGGTTTCCCCTGCGGGGATTTCCTCGTATCCTACTGTGGCGAAGTAGTTGAGGTTGCCGTCCGTGACCTTTGTTCCTTCCGGTATGCCTACGGCTGCAGGCCGCTTCTCTGAAAGAGTGAACCTCAGTGTTGTTTCCGCAGGGGACGGCTGCTTTCTGGTTACTCCCCTGCCTGCTCCGAGGTTGTCGAGGAATTCGCCGTAGGAGTATTTGATTAAGTCCTGCTTTCCGGCTCTGTCTATGTACTGTTCGTCCTGGTATAATTCCAGTGCGATGGCATATAGCATGATGCGGTTCGGATCTGAAGGAGAGAGCGTTATCTCCTGTCCTGTGATGCGCTTCCATTCGCTCTCAAAGTTTGCCACCATTCTTGTTTTCATTGCTTCCAGTGTGTCATTGTCAATGAACGACACCTCTGGGAGGTCTTTTACGCTTTGGATTGTGTCAGACATTTGTTATTACCACCTCCGCCTGCAACTGCCCATCCTCATTGAATGAGAAGTTGATATCTTTTACTGTTGCCCTTGGCTCGTACCGGTCCGTCTTGTCAATGATCTCCACTGCGAACTGGCTCTTTGCCACATCCATCGGCATCCCTACGAAGTCCGTGTTCAGACCGAATTCCCGGTCAAGTGGGCACGTTCCCTCTGCCGTCTGGTATAAGCATTCCAGACATCTTTTAATATCTGCGACGTCCCCGCTTGCGTAGTCAAAGGCTACGGTTATGTGTTTTAAGTCTATTGTCATTCCGCTGCCCTCCCTACAGATATTCTTCCAATGAAAGATTGACATCCATCTTCTGGATTTCCCCAGTACCCATAACAACAAGGTTTGACTGGGTAGCCTGTGTGATCTTCCACCTGTTCGACCCTACGGCATGGTTTCCGATGACCAGTTTCTCCACTCTTCCCTGTTGCACTGCTTTTGTGATTTCGTGGAATGTTTTCCATGGCTTCACTCCATGCTGTGCGTTCAGTACGACCTTGAATTGTACGGTCATCAGTTCTGGGTTGAGGAATTCTGACTGCGGCTTTTTCCCGATGCGCTCATGCTTCGCCCAGTTTGCTGATATGGTTCTCTGGTAGTCTGTGAAGTTGAGGATTCTGCTGTCGCTCGTTTCAAAGACGATCAGTTTTCCAAAGTTTCCTATTCTTCCCATCCCATCAACCTCCCAGTTCCTTTACTCTTTTTTCCAATGCGTCCAACTGTGCCTGCAGGGACGGCTTTCCTTTTGTCTTGGCTGTGTCATCCTGCAGGTTGGATATCCCGGTCTTGTTATCATCAATGTCCGAGAACGCATCGTTTATCTGTTCCAGTGTCACATACGGCTTGTCCTCGTATCCGTACCCTTCGAATTCTATCTTCGGGGCACGCAGGATTATTGTCTGCTTCTTTTCTGAATAGGACATGACTGCTTCATTCACATTGTTGCTCATCTCCTGCCGGAAGATGCCTGCGCCACCCTCATGTGGTGTGTTCGCTGAATTATACACCGGTCCGAGTATGACCCCGGACACCGTGCCGTTGGAAAAGCAAGCCACGACCACGAGGTCGTCTACCTTTGGTATGTTGTACTGCAGGGCGAGGAATGGAAGCTCGCTTGTCACGGAGTCGTCTCTGTCCTCATACACCACTCTGGCTTTCCCTGCTGTGTAATTGATTGAGGATATCTTCCCCAGTCTGATTGTCGCTGCTGCCATGCTCTCCACCTCCTTAGTTTGGGTTTATCCATGACCCCGGCACTCCTGCCTTGGTCGTTAGATTCAGCATACCCTGTGAAATGTTGAATATCGTATATGTTCCAGGTCGTCTTGTACCTGTCGGGTGTCCTCCAGTTACCTTGCCTGCCAGTGCTTCGGCTGCGGTGTAGTAACCCTTTTTCGTAGTGGTCAGTGTGTACTTTCCGCCCTTTACTGGTGTCTGCGTTCCTGTGGACTTCGTTGCCGTGGTAGTCGCTGTGGAGGACTTTGTCTCCGTCTTTGACTTCTTTGCCACAGCCTTGGTCGATGATTTGGCATCCGTGAAGCGATCCGCCACTCTCCGAAGGTCGAGTTTCTGCTTACATCCGCTTCCGATATCCCATGTGACCTTTTCCACATAGTACTTGCCGTCCAATTTTCCGAAGCCTTTTATGGTCACGCAGGAGGTCGCTATGATCTTCCTGTTGGCTCTGGTCATTGTTACCGACATGGTTGTGTCGCCCTTGTTGGCTTCATTGATTTTTGCCAGTGTAATGCGCTCTGCTTCCGATGCGTTGCTCGCTGCATCCGTGACCTTCAGTATCCTGTTTCCGCCACCGACCTCGACCTTTATCGTCTGGTTCTTATCATTGTTGGTGTACTCATATTTCGCCCCGGTGTAGGTTCTGCACAATTTTGTGTTCCATGACCAGTTCGGTTCTATGTTCTGTTCCGTCAGCGTTGCCACTGATTTCTTTTTCTCATAGGTGGCTTCGTTAAACACCACGATTTTGTTTTTATATATCTTCATGGCGAAGCCGTAGAGTTTTACCAACTCGTTATAGAATGAGCAGTCATCCTTCTCGCTCTGCTCCACCTTTTCTATTGGTATCCTTGGTGCTTCATAGTACAGTTTGATGCCCGCCCGCTTTGCGACTTCCTGTCCGATATTCTCCAAGGTTGTTTTCTCATATGTTTTTGTTCTCTGTGTTTCCTTGAAGCTGCTGTCTGCCGGAAGTGCCAACGCTTCCAGTTTCAGCTTGACTGGTGTTCCAGAAAAACTGAAATCATCAATCACAAAAGACCCGCAGCTTAATTTCTGCGTATCTCCCTCTTTGCTCCAGTTTTTCATAATAATCGTGGCCGCCATGGTGTCTCCCTTGCTTGGAAACCATGACTTGATCCACTTCCTGTCTCTGTCATTGATGTTGAGGGAGAGGCTGTCGCTCTCTCCCGATGCAACATCTGTGTAACTGAATGACTGGAGGTACTCTGCGAGTTTGGTATCGATCCGCTTTCCGTTATATGAAACGGAGGCGGTTGCTTTCCTTGGGTCCATGCTTAATCCCTCCATATTGGCAGATCTTCGTCTACCTCATCTGCCAGTTCCGGTGTGGCGAGAGTGACCCCGCCCGGGAATACCAGGTATTCCAGTAACAGGCGGTTGTTCTCCATGAGGTATCCTGCGTACTTCTCATCTCCGTAGACCTGGTACGCTATCTTATCCCATGTGTCGCCCTGCACCGTTTCGTATGTGCCTGCCATTCTCTCGCCTCCTTAGAACCTCTTTCTGTCGTTGTCACGCTGCCACTGCTCCATCATTTCATTGAATTCTGCTTGTGACATACGCTCTGCTTCCACCAGATCATCCTTCGTAGGTGCTGCGCCGTTGAAGTTATATACTGGTGCGTAGTTTATTGGTGCTCCGTTTGCTGTCGCAGGTTGCGGTTCGTTTCCACCGCCACTCAGTCTGTCGAGCAGACCGGATATTGGTGTCTGCGTGCTTCCCTGCATTGCTGCCCCGACCTTATCCACCAGTGCCGACAGTGCGTTGCCTGCGCCACCGTTCTGGCTCTCTGCGAGAATGCCTTTTAGGATGGTCGTCATTTTCTCCCATAACTGGGAAAGAGGCACGATTGCTTCTGGTCCTGCTTCTCCGCCTGCCATTAAGTTTCCGCTTTCCGGATTGATTCCGAATGCGGTAGGCTGCGTCATAATACCACCATTTTTGTACCATTCGATTGAGAACTTAGGCAGTGAGCCTTTTCCTGCGATACCGTATGGTGCTTGTCCTCCACTTACACTGATGTGTGGGAGGTTGAGGTGCGGCAGTGACCACTTGAAGTTAAATGCTCCCTTGATTTTGTCCAGTGCTCCGGTTACCACGCTTTTCGCTGCTTCCAGTTTGTCACTGAATGCCTGCTTGATATTCCCAAGGACATTCGTGACGGCTGTTTGGGCTGCGTTCAGTTTGTTTGTGAATGCACTTGTAATGGAGGATAATTTTCCTCCCGTCAATGTATCCACGGTGCTCATCACACTGGAGAAGGTGCTTTGTACTCCTGCCATTGCTCCTGCGACCACTCCCCTAATGCCTCCACCTGCGCTGTCATACGCAGATTTCATGGCATCGAGTTTTGCCCCTACATTTGCTCTGGCTGTTTCCATGAGGTTTCCGGCTGTGTCTTTGACATTGTTGAATGCTTCCGAAACGCTCGCCTTTACCTCGCCCATCTTGGATGTGAACTTATCCTTGATGGCTGATAACTTTCCACCTGTCAGATTGTCTATGAATGTGTATCCGGCTGTGTAATATCCTTTGACACCCTCGACCGCTGCGGCTGCTACACCCTTGATTCCGCCACCGTGTTGCTCGTATGCGGTTTTCATGTTGTTCAGCTTTTCGCTTACAGTGTCCTTGGCTGCCTGTAATACTGTACCTGCCGTCTGCTTCACATTGTTCCAACATTCGGACGCTTTTTCTTTAATTGCCGTCAGCTTTCCGCCTGTGGCTGTGTCTATGGCATTAAATGCTCCGGTTACTACACCCTTCAGTGCGTTCAAAGGAGCGAGTGCCAACGATTTCAGCGCATTAAATGCTCCGAGGAAGATGTTTTTCAGTCCGTCCAGTGCCCTGCTCCAGTCTCCGGTAAATACCCCGGCTACGAAGTCAATGATTCCCTGGAATACCTGTTTCACTCCGTCAATTACTCCCTTGACGGTTGTCCACCATCCATCAAATACACCCTTGATAAATTCGAAGGCTACCGGGAATTTATCTTTGAAACCGTCCACCGCATTGCAGACCGCATCTTTCAATGCGGAGAACTTTGCGGAGATCCACTCTCCGAGTTGCCCTGCCTTTTCCTTTACCGTATCCCAGTTTTTATACAGTAATACACCGATAGCGATTACTGCTCCGATTGCCAGAATTACTAAGCCAATCGGACTGGTTAAGAATGTAAACGCTGCACCCAGTGCGGTCGTTACCGCTGTTGCCGCCGTGCAGACCACGTTCCATGCGGTTGTGGCTGCTGTTTGTGCCCATGTTGCTGCTGTGGATGCTGCTTTCACGATTGCGTCCTTGGCATATAGTGCGTTCAGATACAATGTTTCCGCTTTATCCTTTATCTTGGCTACCCGAAGCAGTGTCATTGCCTTGGTAACCTTTGCGATCTCTATCGCTGTTTTCGCAAGTTTAAATCCTGCGATGGCTGTCGCCAGTGTGGTCACGGTAGGTATAAAACCTTTCCATTCCACGAATTTGTCGAGTACATTTGCCGCTGCGCCCAGTACATCCAAGAGTGCCCCGACCAGTGCCGGAAGTCCTCCGCTTACCAGACTGCTTGCATCATCACTTGCGCCCCCGAAGGCTTCCGAGAATTTCTGTTGCACATCTGATAACAAATCCATGATTGCCTGTAGCTGTGGCTCATGCTCTGCGATTGTATCTTTTAATCCGCCCAGTGTTGCTTCGGCGGTGCTTCCTATCCATCCAATGAATGACTGGAAATCATCCCACAGGTTCTGGATCACTCCAAGGAATGTCTGTAAGCTTCCGGGCAGTTCTACACCGAAATCTTCCGACAGTGTTGACGAGAATGCTTCGGAGAAACTCTGACCGTCCACTATCTTTCCGACAAAATCCAGAACACCGCCTGCCATCTGACCGACTCCGTTCATGAATTCTTGGATTGGTAGTTTCTGAATGAGTTCGCTGAACCCTGCCGTAATATCCGGGATTTTCAATGCCACCGCATCTATGATCTGCATCGCATACGGTCCGAAGTCCTCTACCATGCTTATCTTTAGGTCGCTGATTGCCGACTGGAATCGTGCCAGTGCGCCTTGTAATGTTCCGGTCGCTGTTGCATCCATTGCATCCAGTGCGCCAGTCGAATTGTCGATTGCTCCGGCGAGTTCATCCCATGCTGATGCAGAGCCGTTTACTCCCTCTTTTACTCCGTCCAGTAAATAACCAAACTGTGAGTAGTAGTTCGTTCCGGCAATTGCTGACATATAGGAGTTTTTCTGCTCCTGCGTCATTCCTGCCATTGCACCGTTTAAGTCCACGAGGATATCCCTCATGTTCCTCATTTCCCCGGAACTGTCGTAAACTGCGACACCTAAATCCTTGAATGCCTTTTGCGCTACATCCTTAGTGCTGATTCGTACAAGCATTGAGTTCAATGCTGTACCTGCTTCACTGCCCTTGATACCGTTGTTCGCCAAGATTCCGAGTGCTGTGGAGGTTTCCTTGTAGTTCATACCTGCGGCTCTGGCTGCACCACCGCATCCGATGAATGCATCCATAAGGTCTGCCGCCGTTGTATTCGCCTTGTTGTTGGTCGTTACGATAACATCGAGGTATCCCTGTAAGTCATCTATTCCAACTCCCATGGCACTCATGGAGTCTGTTACCTGGTCACTGGTGGTAGCAAGGTCTGCCTGCGTTGCTTCTGCGAGTTTAAGCACTGGTGTTAAGGCTGCGGTACTTTCTTCCACATTCCATCCCGCCAGTGCCATATATCCCAAGGCATCGGCCGCCTCCGAAGCCGTGAAGGTTGTCGCTTTACCTGCTTCTCTGGCCGCAGCAGACAGTTTCGCATAATCGTCCGCAGATGCCCCTGCGATAGCAGAGGTGTTTGCCATTGCCTGTTCAAATTCCGCATACTCATCAACCGCACCGGATATGAAGTCTCCGACCTTAACGGCTGCGAATGCTGCGG
>OGRI01001718.1_pt1 | contig 17432 bp, 8 predicted proteins | sample 1553391 | NCBI WGS metagenome assembly OGRI01 (sample SAMEA2580052, study PRJEB22360) | human gut metagenome | reverse complement strand
CCGTTCAGAATTTTAACAGCTGCCTTGGCATAATCTTCATCTCCCGAAATTTTCCAGCGTACAGCCAACTGATAAGCGGCACCGGCATCGAAAGCGGCCGTATTGAAGTTGCCACCTTGCGAGTGACGTACAATTTCTTCTTGCGGGTTTGCGTTGTAGCTCAGTTGGGCAAATCGGCTTTCGCACAATTTTTCCCAACCGCTAATCCAAGGTTCGGCACGTTCGTTCACTTTGCGGCGTGCGCGTTCAAAGTCAGCTTCGGTGTTCACCAGACAAGGATGCTTGATGATGTACTCATAATTTTCATTGGGGTTGATTTCGCGTTGCCATGGTTCGGGAGTTCCATTCTCAAACTCAGCACTACAGCCGATCAGCAACACAAACGTTATGCTGCTCACGAAGGTATAAATCAGATTTTTCATACATTCAATTTTCATTTTGTTATTCAATCAGTTTCCAGAGAAAGTAGATGCTATTGTTTACCACTTTCGTTCTTTATCAAATCTTTCAGTTCTTGTTCCGATTCGAAAGTCTTTATCCAATCCACATAAATGCTACCTGTTTCATTGGTTTCATACCATATTTTCCAAAATTGAAGTTCCACCGTGTCGTACTTCGTCAATGAGGTAGGCATATACTGTTGGTTTTTGCCAAGGAATTTCTTCGTGAAGTCGGCGTAGAATACTTTGTATTCACCGCAATCTACCACAGTCATGGCATTTTTTCCTTTATCGGTATCTTCGCCATATTTACCGGCTACGGTAATACCGCTTCCGCCCCAAATGTCTAGATACCACTCTATACTCGTTGATGCTTCGAACACATTTTCGGGAAATTTCATTTTAAAGGCTAAGATGGGATAGTTGGTTACGTTAAACCCAAAACCGCCGGTGCGACAAATGCGAACAGCTTTGTAAGTCTTATCTTCACCAGGGAAAATACGAAGTACTCCGTCATTCTCCATCCATTCAAATTCCCGGTGAGTAAAGTTTCCGAATGGTTGCCAGATATTCTCGACAGTAAACTGGTCGTTCATTAAACCTTCGCTCACGCTGACACTCATCGTAGCTTTGACAGGTTTACCATCACCATAGTCGGCCAAAGCGGTAATTACTGCATTTCCATAAGCCTTCGCCACGAACCGGCCTTTTTCGTCAATCTCTACAACATCCGGCTTACTGCTTTCCCATGCGATGTACGAAAGCGTAGCATCTATCGGCGTTACATTCATCTGTGGAGTGTAGGTTTCGCCCAAAGCTAGTTTGTCTGTTTCTTTCACAAATTCCATACTTTCGATATAGATAATGGGCTTCACCTTAATTTCAAACTCTTTCGTGAAATGTTTGTCGTCGGTAGCGGTAACTTGGATGCGTGCCTTTCCTTCGGCTATGCCCTTCACCTCGCCTTTTTCATTGACGGTGGCTTTATCGGGAGTTAGGCTTTTCCAAATCAACCCGGGGTAAGTGGGGTCGGCCGGAGTAGTCTGCCAAGTGAGGGGCAAAGTCGAGGTTACAAACACTTCGAGGTCTTCATTAGTGAGATTGATATCAGTGATGTGAATAATTTCGTTTACTACCTTCACATTAATGGTCGAAGTGACAGAATAGCCCACAGCCGGCTTGGCCGAAATTACCGTACTACCGGCCTTCACTGCCGTGATGCGTCCTTCGGCATCTACGGTAGCCACATCGGGCACAGTCGATTTCCATACCACCTCTTTGTTGAAAGCCTCATCAGGACCTACAGTATATTTTATCAAAGTGTCAGTGCCTATCAGCAGAGGCAGTTCGGAGGTCACTTCAAGGTTGATTTCCTTAACGAGCACTCTCTCTTCTAAAACAGGGGATACATCGTCATCGTTGCACGAAACGGTCATCATCAAGCCAGCTGTAATCAGTGCTGCAAACGCACCCTTTTGAAGTATATTTTTGTATGTCATAATTCGATTACTTTATAAATGAATAATGAATGGATTATTGGTTCCAACCCGGATTTTGTTTCAAGTTGGAGTTCAGTTTGAGCTGGTCGGTGGGCAGCGGCAATAAGTAATGCTTTTCATGCCAGTTGCGTCCTTTCTCGTGGATAATACAACCTTCACCATCTTTCTCCTTAAAGGAAGCATCAGGCCATCTGTTTTCAAAATCGGTACCTTTCCACTTCACACCGGTGAGGTTCATCGGCATTTCGTCTTCGGCCGTTTTCCAACGCTTCAGATCATCAATGCGGAAATTCTCATCGAAAAATTCGATGGTACGCTCACGACGAATCTCTGTGCGCATATCCAAATTATTTGCCGTAACAAAGTCGTTAGTCAAGTCAGGCATTTCGGGGTTGATGCGTTTGCGTGTCAGGTTCAAACTGATGGCTAAGTCTTCATCCGATATTTGTCCATCGCGTTCAAACACGGCTTCGGCATAGTTCAGCAGTACCTCGGCATAGCGGATTATAGGGAAATCGTAAGCTTCCATACCGGTAGGCACTCCGTCGCGTTCGCTACACCACTTGTGGGGAAAGTACCCCGTACCCGTCTGAGGCATGAAGTTCCTATGCGAGGCATTGGCTATTTCGGCTGCATTGCCGCTCCAATCAATGCGTCCGCCGTTTGTACCCCAGTAAGTTTGTCCGGGCACCATAAGCTGATTGTTCATGCGGTTGTCGCGATTTTTATATTCATCATCCACTTTCGTGTAATTCCACGTTTGGGGATTGATGGGCAACCCATTGCTCTGCAGATACATATTAGCCATTTTACGAGTAACATACAAGGCATTACCCAAACGCCCTTGGGTTATGTTGAACCCGATAGAATTGATAACAGGGTCGTGACGGCGGGTAAAGATATACTCTTTATTACCTGTTTTATTGATACTGGCAGGGTTCGACTTTTCATTCTCCAAGATAAAGAGATACTTGTAGGCCTCCGTACCCAATTCTTGAGGAGCAAAAAGTTCGAATGCTCCACCCGCCATCACATCATGAGCCGCCTGTGCTGCGGTATTGAGCAAATCTTTTGTACGTTCGGTATTTTGACCGCCATTATGGAATTTCTCCCATGTACCTTCATAGAGGGCTACACGCGAAAGAAATGCCAAAGCGGCTTCGCTGGAGAGACGACCTTCATCGCTGCTGCTGATAGCCTTATCGACGGGTAATAGTTTAGCGGCTTCTTTCAAGTCGTCAATGATGAAGTCAGCTACCTCGGTACGCGGATTACGGGCCTTCTGCATCTCAGGCGAGTCGATGTCGAGCGGTGTGCGGGTAATGATAAGATCACCATAAGCCTGCAACAACTCAAAGTAACAATAAGCACGGAAGAAACGGGCTTCCCCCACCGAAATGGCAATGTCGGCTTGTTGTTCATACGTATCGGCTTGTTGCAATAAAGTATTGGTTTGACGAATACGATTGTAATTGTCGGTATAATGCTTGTCTGACGACGGAATACTGTTCGTTCCGTTACTATAGATGTTCACCGTGCTACCGGCAAACAAGTCCGAGCGAATATCAGCGTGCTGACTGTCGTCGAGCCATCGAAAGTCGGCCGACCAGCTGTAGAACTGGGTGGCAAAAAGTTTGAAGTGTTCGGGCGACTTCCAATAGTTGGTATCCGCCAATTGCGTCTTGGGTTCAAGGTCTAAACACGACTGCATGGTCATGGCGCAAATGATTCCTAAAATATATGCTATTTTTTTCATTGTTATCTTCAATATTAAGAATAAAAATTAGAATATGGCATTCACACCGAAAGTCACGGTGCGGTTAAACGGATAGCGTTGCTTGTTTTCCACTTTGCGGGTGGCTTCGGGATCCCAACCATCGGTGATATACGATTTTTCCCACAAGTCGGCGCCCGATACATAAATACGCAGGTTGCTGATAAAACCGCTCTTATTCATCCATGCCTTTGGCAATGTGTAACCTAGTACAATCTCTTTGAGACGCAGGTAAGCTCCGTTATCGGCCGACCAGGTAGAGGGAATGTAGTTGTAGTTATTGATGTCATTACTGTTTGAATAAGTAGGGAAATGGTTATTGGGAGTTTCAGGACTCCATACATTACCTACCGACTGGTTGGTAGTGTTCAGCCAAATAGCTTTGAAAGGCACTTTCCAAGAGTCGATTTCACGATAAATGGTACGCTTGCCCACACCTTGGAACACGGTATTGAAATCAAATCCTTTCCACTCGCATCCGAAATTAAATGAGAACGAATATTTTGGGTCGTCGGAACCAAGAAATACAAGGTCGTCTTGTGTCAGTTTACCATCTTTGTTCACATCTTCATACATGTGGTCGCCCAAACGCAAGTTGGCAGGTAGAGCGATAGAGTTGCTGCCCACATATTTGTCCACGTAATAGTCCAGTTGGTCTTGGTTTTGTACCTTGCCCACATAGCGGTAACCAAATACCGAGTTGAGTGGGTAGCCATTCACGGCTTCGTTATAACCTGCACTCACCACGATGTTACCTCCATCGACTAGTTTGTTGGTCATATAGGTTAACGTACCGCCAACGTGGTAGTTGAAACCGCCTATCTTGTCACGCCAAGTCAAGCTGGCATCGTAACCATTGGCCTCAAACTTACCGCTATTAGTACTGGGAGCAGTTCCACCCAATACACCGGGGTGCAGACGCGAAACCAGCATATTGTCGTTTTTCTTTTTAAAGACCTCGAACGTACCTGTAAGGCGATTGTTGAGGAATCCGAAGTCAATCCCCAAGTTATAGTTGTAGATACGTTCCCAAGTACGCATGGTGCTCACCAGTCCGGCAGATTCCACATAGGTTCCTTTCGAGTTGCCCAACAAAGCGCCACTGTTCGATTTGTAATTGTAAAGTTGGATGCCATCATAGCGTCCAATACCATTTTGATTACCTACCTCACCATATGAGGCACGTAGTTTTAGTTCATTCACATAGTCACGCAAGTTCTCCATGAATTTCTCTTCAGTGATACGCCATCCAGCTGATGCGCCCCAAAAGAAGTTCCAGCGGTTCTTGGGCAAAAATTTCGAAGAACCGTCGTAGCGAGCATTCACTTCAACCATATATCTCGACTTGTAATTATAATTCAAGCGACCGAAATAAGAGAGAATGGCTTCCTCCCAACGGTCTACCTTGTCTATGTAAATTTGTCCTTTACCGTTAAGCGATTCGATTGCCGCTTCTACGTCCATTGCTTTGGTGCCGCTATAATCGTAAGCGGCATAATCGTATTGCACACCTCCCATAAGCGATATGTCATGAACCTCATCAAATAATTTCTTATAAGTGAGGAAAGCTGATGCCGTGTAATTGTCGGTACGCGCAGAACTTTTAGTATACGATGATTTTTCTTTTGCGGGATAGGGAGAGTTCTCATTTTGAATCGGTGTACCGTCGTATTGATACCAATCAATCGAAAGATATTGTTCGTCACGGGCCGCATTGTTCGTTGAGTATCCCAAAGTTCCCTGAAAATCAAGACCATCCAAAATGTTCACTTTCAAAATCTCGTTCACATTCATTGTGGTCACCACAAGTTTGTTGTCACCACCCAATTCGGCCGACCAGTTAGGGGTATGAATGCCTCCCCACGCATACGGTTTGCCATCAATAGTCGAAACCGGTAGCCCTGGCTGTGGTATGCTACTGCCTAATATACTACCAATCTGTGTAGGAGCCACCTGATGCTGACGACTAGCTGACATGTTGGTTTCCAAGCTGATACGGTTGTTTATCTTGAAACTGTTGAATAAACGTACGTTATAGCGTTCGTTCGAGTTGTTCCCCCATTGCAACGTCCCCTGGTCGTTCAAATAACCCAACGAAAGTCGGTAGGTCGATTTTTCCGAACCTCCGCTTACGCTGAGGTTATGCTGGGTAGAAGTGGCATTTCCCCAAAGCACATCAGTCCAGTTCATATCGTGAAACACAAAATCGGCCACACCACGGAATCCTCCCGGAATGGGATCTTCATCGGGGTTGTTTCCACCATGCAGATTAATCCAACTCCCCTTCATCGCTTTAGCCAAACGGGCATAACGTACCCAGTTGTCATCTTCGCCATAGCCGTCATTCAAACGGGCTTGGAGCACACCGTCCGTCCATTCGTCCATGCTCATCATGCGGGGCTGTAAACCCACAATTTTACGTGTAACCGAACCACTATATTCCACTTTGGTTTTGCCGGCATCGGGACGTTTGGTAGTTACCAAAATCACACCACCCGCTGCTTTTGCGCCATAAATAGCAGCCGAAGCATCTTTCAGAAAGTTAATGGTTTCGATGTCATCGGCATTGAGTTGAGCCATCTCGCTCACACCACTGGCTGGTACACCGTCAATAATCAAGAGAGGTTCTACCTTGTTTTTCGAGACAGAGCCACGAATTGAGACACCCCATCCTTCTTCACCAGGAGCAGCCGACGATCGGGTGATGCGTAAGCCCGGAACCTGACCTTGCATAGCCGAAAGCGGATTGGGCACCGTACCTTTGTCTTTAAAAAGTTTTTGGTCGACCACTGTTACCGAGCCTGTCAACGATTCTTTTTTCTGAGTACCATAACCTACCACGACAACCTCATCCAGCACCTCTGTATCTTCGTGCATGATAATTTTAGCCAGATTCGTCCCTTTTACAGAAACTTCCAACGTCTTATAACCAATAAAAGAAATCACCAACGTACCACCTGATACATTATTCAAAGTAAAGTTTCCATCCATATCCGTTATCGTACCATTGGTAGTGCCTTTCACCTTGACATTGGCACCAATAACAGGTTCTCCATAGGAATCCACGATTTTACCTTTGATTGTCCCAGTCTGCGAAACAGCCTGTACTTCTCCCACATAGGCAAATACCGCCTGCGGAGCACCTGTTACAAGGGCAGAGGCCATCACCGTAGAGAATAGAAATCTTCTCGATGAGAATCTGAAGAGATTTTTTTTCATATACATAAAATTTAAAACTAACATTTATACTATTTATTCTAATATTAGATACACTGTTGGATATACTCACGGATTTCTTTCCGACTGATAAACAAGTGGTTTTCCACCGTACGGGAAGAAATTCCCAATTGGGCGGCAATATCAGCCGAGGATTTATTTTCGAAACGACTCATGATATAAATCTTCCGACGTTGTTCAGGAAGCTGATTGGCGCGCTCCCATTCGCATGTCAATAGATTATTGGCAATGATCTGACTCTCCACTTCATTGGTACAAGTAGGAATCCGGTCGAAAAGATAGGAAGTTACTTCTTGAGCTTTGTAAAAACGACGCAAATAGTCCGTTACTAGATTCCGGCAAATCGCGAATATAAAATGTTTCACTGTTTCCGGACGCAATATCTGCTTATAGTCCATCAAACGCAAAAAGACATCTTGTGACAGATCTTTTGCTTCTTCGTCCTTACCTATTTTATAATAGATATAAAGATAAACGGAATGATGATAACTCTTATAAGAGTCAGCAACCAGTTGAGTGGATTTCATGTTTATATTTTCCATTGCTTAGATTTTTGTTTATCATTACGCTGGCAAATATAAATGGTAAATACGGAAAAGAAACAATAAAAAAGGGCGGATAGATTTCATCCTATTGGAAGGAAAACAGAAGTCGTAATACCTACTGGTAATCAATCAATTATACAATCACAAACTGGAGTCTCAAATTATTATATGAGACTCCGACAATCAATCTTCATTAGTTCGTCCTATACTTTGGACGTATTCGTTCGGGGTTATTCCAGTTGTCTTTTTAAAATAGCGGAAAAAGGAAGTGCGAGAACTAAAACCACACAGTTCAGCTAAAGCACTTAAGGTATATTTTGAATATTCATCCTCATTAAGTAACCGTTTAAACTCAGCTATGCGGTAATCATTCAGATAATCATAATAATTCTTGTTCAAGAACTGATTAAACACGTAGGACAATGTATATGGAGAGACGTTCAGCACTGACGCCAAATCCGCAATCTTTAAATCAGGGTTAACATACAGTCTTTTTTCCTGCATCAACATATCCAGTTCGTCTGCCAGCCGATGACATTCTTCCATACTCACATTGCTCTTTCTGTATTTTTCTTCAATTATCGGTTTCTCGGTTTCTATGACGTCCGCCGCAAGAGCCGGAGAGTTCTTTTTTCTCCGGTAATAAGCATAGCTTAAGCATATTATTGCAATCAATAATAGAATTGTTCCCCATAAGGTCGCGTTAAAAGAGGAAGCAATAGTCACTGATAAACAGATTTCTGAACCGGGCTCACCAATCCGACGGATTTTGAATTGATATTTCCCAGAAGACAAGTCATAATAGGTCAGTTCGGATTTACCACCTAACAACTGCCAATCATCATCCATCCCTTCCATTTTATATTCATAAGACATATATGCAGGATCGGAATAGGTAAATCCGGAGAAACAGATAGTCAGATTCTTGTGCGACGGTTCCAAAGAGACTTTATAGAGATGCTGTTCTCTCTGTATAGCAGGATGATAAGGTTCTTTACCATTCACATATACATCTGTGATAGCCAGGGGATAACTATTTTCTTCATCTATATCACGTAAATCCCTGGTCAAATAAATCAATCCTTTGGAATTGCCAAACCAGATTGTTCCCGAAGCATCTATAACAGGGCAACAGGTAATAAAAACAGAACTCGGTAATCCATCCACAAAAGTATAAGGAACAATTGTACTTTTTTTATCATAACGGTACAGGCCCAGATTCGTACCAATCCACAGCCACCCCTCACGGTCTTCGATCATAAACATGGCGTCTTTCCCTTCCAAAAGAGTACCTGGCTGGAGTCTTCGAAAATGAGTCATTGACAAATCGGAAATAAAAATGGGGCCTTTATCCGGAAGGAAATAGAGTTCGTGGGAAGAATCTTCATATACTGTCCTGATTTTCTCTTTATGTATAAAGCCTTCGGGGAATACATCTGATTTTATACTACGAGTGGAAGGATCCCAGATACATAAACCGGTAGCCGTACAAATCCAGCCCTTTCCTGTAGAATCAAAGCATATATCAAGCACATTCCCTTCCGGGAGTTTGGAGTTCGAACTGGTATAGTGATTGAGTTGTTCGCCATCTTTATACTGATACAAACCCATTGAAGTGGCAATCCACAGACAACCGTCATTGTCCGACTTGATGCAGAAAACATGTCCTTTCACAAAAGGAGTCTCCGAAGGTTCAAAATCACGGATAGTTAATGTAGAAGAATCCAGTATATACATGCCACCACCATACGTACCGATATAATACTTTCCCTGAAACGGGTAAATACACATTATCATATTAGAGCGTAATTGAGGTGACTTGAAACTCCTAAAACGCCGATTCTTCTCATCAACATAGAACAAACCATTGCGGGAACCTATCAATCTTTCATTCTCATTGATAACTATGGCCCGTACCGGTATGTCTTTTGAGTCAAAATAAGGAGAATAAGAATAGGTAGAGAAAAGCCCGCTCTGATACAGTGTATAATCAAGTCCCAACTGATAGAATCCAACCCATATCAATCCTTCCCTGTCCACCAGCAATGAATAGACTGAGTTAGAGCGGATTCCGCCATTAGTACCGGGTTCATAGCAGAAAGATTTCATAACCTTATTTTCCGTGACAGATACAAAATGTACTCCATTTCCGTCTGTTCCAACATAAAGTATATCTTTTCCGTCACCCGACAAAGAGGAAATTACATTGCATCCCAAATCAATCCAATTATCCCTGAACTTCCCTGTCGATATATCGAAAACAACCACTCCATGTTCCATTGTTCCTAAATAGAGCCTGGAACCAATTCGTGCCATTTTCCGATAAGTATAATCCTGTCTATCATTGTCACCGTATGGACATAAAGTTATTTTTCGGGTAGACAGATTCATTGAATATAGTTTGGAGCGGGCCAGAATCCATAATGTATCTTTTTCTCCCATATTCAAATCGACTATGAAATTATCCGATGACCACATATCCGCATTGATAGTAATCTGCTTCATTTCATTATTTTTGCAGACAAACAATCCTTTTTCGCTGCCAATATATAAGGTTCCCTGCGCATCGGTCAATAAAGAACGAACTCCGAATTTTATCACTTCAGCAACAAACGGTTCTAATTTACCGGATTCTTTATTTATCCGCCAAAGGCCCATATCGTTTCCCACCCAAATCTGATTGCCTTGCGTTTCTGCAATAACATTCACCCATTTCAGTTTCTCATCATCTCCGAATATCGGATAATGCTTGAAACGGAAGCCATCAAAACATTCAACTGACGTAGCTGTTCCAATCCAAAGATAACCTACGGAGTCTTTATACAAGGCACTGACCGTTAAATCAGATAATCCATTTGTTTCTGACAGACCGCGAAAGGAATAAGAAATCGGATAGGCAGACAGAAAAAAAGAAATAAATATAAGGCTTGTTATATGTCGTATCAGATTATTCATAGGATTCATATTTGATAAAACAATGCAAACCTACATAAAATATCCCTAATTTTATGTAGGTTTATACAAAAACAAAACACATTCCTCATTAAAAATGAGTGTTAATCTACCAGCTTTATACTCAATTGGGATTGTTTATAAACAACAGGAATTCTCTTATTATTAACCTCTACTCTTACAGGCTTTTTCTTACTCCTGAAACTGGCATTTATCTTCGGTTGTCCGTCTATCCAAAGATTGAGTTTCTTATCTTCTTCCTTTTGAATGACAAACAACTTGGCCAAAGAAGAAAAATAGGTTTCCTTATCACGTCTTAATGCACTTCCATAGCAGATAAAGAAATCTGTGGCGTCTTTGGCTTCCGTTCCTTCAGGATAAGAGACTGCAAACATATAGGCATCTGTCATCCAGCCATCCGGCATAATCCATGAGTTGCTGTGCATCAGCCTGCCGTCTGCTAATTGATTAATATAAAGATCGGTCACTTTACCTTTGTGGCGGATACGAAGACCAATCCAGTCCTGCCCTTCCCGCCGTTCCATTTGCGGCAGATCTTTTTCATCAGGAGTATCCTTCAAAATAATAGCTGTCAGCCCTTTTACACGGTTCACTTCTGCGGGCAAATGGAATGAATAATAAGTTTCGGTACCTTTCAGATCTTCAGTTGGAGCCTGTATTTCTTCCCAATACAAATCTTCCGGATAATCGTGCACAAAATCGGACTTAGCAAGCAAACGGGGATAAAGAGGACGAATCACAACGGAAGAATTACCATTCGTCACATTCACGTCAACTCCCGACTTTTTATAAGTCCCGTTGGTATGCCACAGCCATTCAAAACGACCGACCTTATGCGTCTTTAAATCATCAATCATGTAAATCACATCATCCATCCAAAGAAAATGACGGAAATTACGGCTGAAATTGTTTGAAACGGGCCCCGTTCCATTAGCCAGGACATATTTCACATTTCCCGCATCCAAAAGATGATATAAATATCCCCGCAAAGTAGAACCGCTATATTGCTGCTCACGGGGTTGTCCCTCGCCATTGAACAGTACTACATTATGCGCCTGGCTTTGAAAGAAATAATTTCGATAAGCAGGATTAGGATACCAGCAATTTCCACCGTCTTTTATAATGTCCACTCCTTTGTGAAATATAATAAAGGAATTGGCGTCCGCATGAGAGTGATTCCATGTATGACCGCTTTTTACAGCCAGCATCGTAGCATCCTTTTCCCACGAATTGCGCATCGTAGCCCAGCCAAAATCAGAAAATAATTGAGAAGTCGGTAATTGAGGTATAGCGGGTGCCTTACTCAAATCGGGAGTATAAAGAAAGCCCATCGGACGATTCAGAAAATATCCGTCACGATGTTGTCCTTGTTCCACTTGACTGATATACCATAGAATAACAGGATCTTTTATACCTAATGCATACAATAACATCATGCTGGATTCGGCTGATACATTTTTATGACTATCACCAAAGTTAAGACTATGTAGCATGCCGGTACGCGGATAACATACTTGCGAAAAGTAATTGGGAAGTTTTGATAATTGGGGAATATCGCCCGCGCTTTGTCCGGGATGCGTATTTATCCACGCAATACGGAACAACAAAGCTTCCTGAATACCAAAGTTGGCGTAATTCAGACTTTCATACATTCCTCCGACCTCATCAAAACTTTTGGCTTTCTGCTGCAATACATCACCTGCAAAGTCGAACCATTCGGGAAGAGATTCGTGAAGTTGTTCCACCCATTCCCTGGCTTCGGGGATTTCGTTTTGAAGGCTCATTGCCAATAATCCGCCCTGGCAAACGCAGGAGGTCCACCAGTTATGCCCCATTGAATTCAATGAGTGGATACGAGTCGGTTCCAACAGCCAGTCACCTAATGCGGGTTCCAGGGCAAGTCGTTTTAAGCCTTGGGCAATCTCTTTCTTTTCCGAAGATGAAAGAATATCATAGGCTGCATCATAACCCATAGCGCACAAGAAACTTTTATGTGCCAACCCCAGATGTGAGCGCCACACCGGGATACGTGCCAGCATTTCCTTATCTCCCCATGTTTCGGCTTTCACAGCTTTCAGCAATATCTCTTTTATTGAATTTGCATAACTTTTGTCCTTTGTCATCAGATAAGCCAATGCCAGATAATCCAGTTTGTTGAAGTCATTCTTTTGTAAAGCTGCATCGGCAGTCTGTTTAATGCTTTCCCAAGCTTCCTGCAATTTCGGTTCATTTTGCATACGCTGCTTCACTTGCTGAATGCGTTGCGGAGTATATAAGAGTGAAGGATGATTTATTTTCTGCGCTTGTATGTATGATGACGAAAGACACAAAAAACAGATGATAGCAATAATAGTTTGTTTCATAATATTTGGCTTATTCTATATATTGACTACTTAACAATCTCCGAAACCGTCCGCGAAATCACAGGACTGCCATAGAAAGAGGAAAAACCGTCTTCCTTAGCAGAAGAACCTACTACATGGGCGATAAAGAAACCGTAAACATTATCGCGTTTATTTATCCAGGGGTAAGCGCCAGCCCAACCCGGAGAACTGATTTGATAGGCTTCGCCCGTCTTCTTATCTATTAATTCACGCCATTCGCCCAATCCATAGATACCGGTATGCGACTGTCCCAGTGCTATTTCTGTGTATTCCCCGGGAGAAACAAGGGCATCCTTTACTTGATTAGCCTGCATTTCCTTTACTGTCTCCGCAGTCAGTATCCGTTTTCCTTCATACGTTCCTTCATGGTAAATCATAGATAGGAAATGAATATAATCGTTCAAGGTAGTACACAGACCACCACCTAACATCGGGGCATGTCCGCCATCAGTATTTATCGGAGTAAAATGAGAATTCTTCATTTCCAATGGTTGCGCCAATAGTTCTTGAAAGAGAGTTTCAAACTCCTGTTCCATTGCCACTTCCGCCATTCTTCCGGCAATCTGCATGGCAAGCCCTCCATACTGGAACCGGCTTCCCGGAGTAAAAACCGTATCTAACGGCAATATTTCAATAATGGCAGAATCCAAATGATTGTAATTATCTACGCGCGGTTCAGGAAGATAGGGACGCACTCCGGAAGTATGAGATAACAATTGTCGCAAAAGGATTTTACCTTTGGCATCTCCCTTAAACTCCGGCAACCACTTTTCCACAGGGTCATCCCATTCCAAACTAGTACTGTCCACTACCGCTCCGATAACAGCAGCAGCCACCCATTTTCCGGCAGAGGCTACATATACTTTTGTATCAGGAGTATAGCTACCATAGTTCTTCTGAAAAATAACAGAATCATTCTTTACTACGCAGATAGAAGCACCGGGATAGTACTCTTTACTCACCCAGCCTTGAATAACAGAATCTAATAAAGAGAAGTTATAACGACTCCCTTGTACGGATGATACATTGCAGGAACCTGCAATAAAACAGATACTTATAAAAATTACGATTAATAATCTTCCCTTCATTTTCGTTATCTATTAACTTCGTATTAAACACCAATTACACGAACTACGCTATTGTTTGATGCAATTATAATTATAAAACTGCGTAATTCGTGTAATTCGTTCTTAAAATCTTCTATTTCGACTGCAAATCCCAATATACCACATAACGCTGATGATGCAAATCATAAAGCGGACGAATCACATCTCCTTGTTCTGTTGTAAATTTCAGGTCTTTTCCTGTACGCTGCAAAGTACGTTCCGGATGTTTCATATCTACTTTCAATGAGGTACGCAAATCGGCAGGTACATGGAAATTATAAGTATAATAATCATTATAAAGAGTAGGATTAGAGAAAGGTGCGGGAGCCTGCATACCTTCCGTACCCCGTTCTCCGGCAAGCACTAACGGGCCATACAATAAAGCTACCTTATTCGGATTATCGGGAGTGGCTTCCAATGCAATCTGCATCGGGTAAGTAGCCGAGATACGGTCATTATCTTTCCAGTCACGGGTGATAGCGATGTAAGAACCCGGCTTTTGTTTTACTGCCACTTTTTTACCGTTCACAAGAACTTCCGCTTTTTTACTCCATGAAGGATATCTTAAATAAACAGTAGTGCGAACCGGTTTCTCGGCACGAATAGTTAACAGGGTCGTTTCCTCTTTCGGAAATTCCGTTTCCTGAAGAAGGGTTAATCCTTTTTCTTTCCAGGTGACTTGGGAAGGAATAAACAGATTTACATAGATTCCCTGGTTGTTGTGGTAGTAGATAGCTTCTCCGTATTTAGCATGATTTTCGAATCCACTGCCGACACAACACCAGAAAGAGTTCTCTTTGGTACTATACAGTTTATGTGAACCCGAAAGTAAGGGTAAGAAATAAGTGACCATTCCTGTTTCCGGATCTTGCTGTCCCAGGATATGATTATATAGTGCCCTTTCATAATAATCGGCAATAGATGAATCGCCCGTCCAACAGAAAAGATGACGGCTAAGCTTCAACATATTATAAGTACAGCAGGTTTCTCCGGTATAGCCGGTCAAATGTTTAGAGAATTTCTTCGGGTCGAAAAAATGCTCCTTATCACTACTGCATCCCGGAGCAAAAGTATGGTGGTCAATCATGGTATGCCAGAAGAATTCCGAGAGCTTTTTGCTGGTCTCATTCTCTGTCAGTTCATAGTTACGCGCTTCGGCTATGACTTTCGGGATAAACGTATTCGTATGTTTGGTTCCCAAATCGTCCCGAAGTTCTTTCAACGGGTCAATTACATCATTATGGTAGAAATATTCGGCCAACCAACGGTAACGTTCATCTCCTGTGATAGCATACAAATTGTAGAATGATTCGTTGACACCTCCAAACTCATTGCGTATCATGAGTTTGCGGGTTTCTTCACTAAGTGGTTTCAGTTTGTTATAAGCCCAGTCGCCCATTTTGGTCACTGTTTTCAAAGCCTGCTGATTATCCGCATACAGATATTGGTCTATCAGGCCGGAATAAAGCTTATGCAAAGTGTACCAAGGTGCCCAAACACTCTTTCCACGGATATTACGGTTTATCAGTTCTTCGGGAAAAGCACTTAAATATCCGCCTTTCAAAGCGTTCTGAACTTCGGTCAGCCCGTTGACAAGGCTATCCCCTTTCAACTTGAAAATCTCACTTCCGGTAGCAGCATACATCAAAGCGTAAGCCGAAAGCAGATGTCCGGTAGTATGTCCGCGGAGTTCACAGTCCAAAGATTCCCAGCCACCGAGTTTTTTCACTGTCATATAACCGCCTTCACGACCGGCAAAGACTCCGGCATTTGTCCGGAAACTATGCAACAGACGACTTATGTCGATAGAGGTCATCCATGCGGAATCCCGCAACATATTGTCACGAAAGCGACTCGGTAATAAACGGACGTCCTTCAAATCAAAACTTTCTACCCGAACAGGAGCCACTGTCTCTTTTTTCATTTTCCCCTGGTGCTGTCCGGGGTACACAGATTGAGCCGACGATATAGCCGATACTGCCAATAATACGATTGCAACTAAAGATTTCTTATTCATAATCATTTTTAATATCCTTATTTATTATTGGATACGAATAGACTCCGCCTATTACTCAATGCAAAAATACGAATTTAATATTTCATGGATAAATGAAAAAACTCCGTTCTACCGGTTCGGCAGTCTGTACTTCTCCTGCCAATCCATATTGCCATGCCACCACAGTCACTTTCAACGGGAACTTACTGCGTGGGGGAATTCGAGTAAATACCAACTTGTTTCCCTCTATTTCTGCCGGCCCTTCTTTCACGTAGTAATATACGGGTAACCCGCAATCGGAAGTTGCATGTAAAGAGATAGTTTCCGTGCCTTGCTTCACATCGTCAAGACCCGGGAAAAGAATATGCTGGCGTTTACCTTCCGTATTGCGATAAGGAATCCGGAAACTAAGTTCCTGAACTGTGCTTTTATAATGTTTGTCACCGTCATTACCGGCTAAAAGGCAAATATCTCCCGTACGGCGCTGATTGTACATTCCCATACGGTAGAAACGGACAGTAAAAGTAGTGTCGTTCACTTTCTGAACCGGGCCACAGATACGGGTTATTTCAGGAGAAGTGAGCGAATGTTCGTCAGAAATTGCAGTATGCAAGCTATCCGTATATACAGCTTTCAGATGAAAAGTCAATCCGTCTTTTTCCGGCAGGAAGCGGGCGGCAACTTTCACATGGGATTTGGGATTATATGTGAGTAATTGCCCCTTTTGTACAAAACCTAAATATTGTGGTTTCTTCCCTCTCTCCCGGCGATAGCGTTCTTCCGTCATTTCAGCCATTTCCTTATCGAAATACCAGAATGCATCGTGCGAGTCTCCTTTATACTCTTTATAAGGAGCAGCTTTTGCACGTTTCTTCTGATTCGGATGCCACCTTTCGGCAAGCCAGCCATTCTGCGGATTCAGCTTCTTCAATTCCACAGGCTTATTCAAATCATACGTTGCAGGCATACGATATTCCAGTGCTTTCTTTAAGAACAACGCAATATAACCAGCGGTACGGTCGGCTATATCGAAATGTCCTCGTCCTGTGTCGCAAAGGAAAGAGACGCAACTTTTAGGATACATCATACGGAATGCCAAAGCCGGATTTACACGGTCTTCCCACCATTCGTATTCGCCTTCAATCATTAATCCAGGGATGCCGTCAATCGTACGTTTCCCCCACTCCATATTGTCACGACCATATCCGGTAAGGTTAGTGCGTGGCGCATCTCCATGCAAAGAGATAATGGCTAATGTGCGGTCGGGATTCCATGCTGCGAAGTTCCACGGATAGGTAGCCATTGCCGAATGTCCGAACGGAACAATCGGAGCATATTTCAATTCGTTATATCCGCTAACAGAAGCAAAGTCATCCAGCATTTGTTCAAATGCCTTCTGGCTTCCGGCAGTTATGTCCCATTTCTGATCCCACCCCGGAGTTATCCATATCAGTGCCAGACCTATTTCAGACATTTTC
>OGRI01001709.1_pt1 | contig 17500 bp, 9 predicted proteins | sample 1553391 | NCBI WGS metagenome assembly OGRI01 (sample SAMEA2580052, study PRJEB22360) | human gut metagenome | reverse complement strand
CGTCCGCTACGATCTGCGCAGCCTGCTGCGCTATGCCGGCGTCACGCTCGCCGCGCTCATCGCGCTCCGACGGCTGCTGCGCATCTGACCGATACCGAAAAAGGCTCCGACGGCGGTCGGAGCCTTTCCGCTGCCGTGTACAAGGCTTGACAAGCAGGGCGAAACACCGTAGAATATATATTTGTCAATACACCCGCCGCGCGGCAGGGAACGGTTCCTGTTGGCCGTCCGGCGGCAGAAAAAGAGGAGAAAACAACATGGCACAGGACAAGAAGGTTGAACAGATCACCAACATGGAGGACGATTTCGCCCAATGGTATACCGACATCTGCCGCAAGGCGGAGCTGGTCGAGTACGCCAGCGTCAAGGGCTTCACGATCCTGCGTCCCTACGAGGACCGCAATACGGCGCTGGCCTACATGTCGCTGGGGTACGATGCCGCGGCGTACCGCATTCTGCGCGCCGAGCCGGACGCCGCTTCGACGCCCGACATCCAGTACATGCTGGCCATCCTTGCGTCGCGTCTGGGCGACGAGGAGCAGGCCGTGACCTATTTCCTGCGCTCGGTGGAACTGCGCGAGAGCCTGAAGTTCCGCGGCAATCTCGATCCCGAAATCTCCCGTCTGATCCGCAAATACGGGTTGTTCCGGGAGGATTTCGAATAGATGCCGCCGGAGAGATGAAAACCGGGACGCTCCCTCGTGGGAACGTCCCGGTTTTTTCGTCGCCGGACGTGTCAGCGGTCGCTGTGGAGGCAGTGGTGGGCGTTGCGGAGCTGGAGGGCCAGCGAGAAGGCTGTGATGCCGGCCAGGAGCAGCGTGATGCCGACCCAGACGATGACGGCCGTCGTGCCGATGACCAGCGGCTGGAACAGAATCCACAGCGAGCAGAGCAGCAGCAGCACGCCCGTGAAGATGGTCCAGCCCGAACCGGCGATCTCCAGGGCGCTCATGTCGCCGCCCAGTCCGATGGCGCTGAAACCGCGCATCATCAGCCAGAACCCGAGGAAGATGGGCAGCGTGGCGGCCGAAAGACCGACGTTGAAGATCAGGATGATGCCGAGGATGATCTCGATGATCCCTCCGGCCATCATCCAGCCGCGGCCCGTGATGAAGTGTTTGTTGGCCGAGGAGAGCACGACCTCCAGGATGCCCGAAATCAGCATCAGCCATCCGAAGACGAGCGACATGCCCAGGTAGCTCTGGGCAGGGTAGACGAAAATCAGCACGCCGACCGCGAAGAGCGCGATGCCGATGATCAACAGCAGCCACCAGTAGCGGACGGCCTGTTTCGAATTTTCGATCAGTGAGGAAAAGTTGTTCATGGTATGAGGAATTTCTTCCTCTCGGAGCAATTTGCGTACCAGAGCCGTCGGGCTGTATACGCGGAAAAGGCCGGACAATCAGCCGGATGCCGGGCGGGGAAGCCGCGGGGCGCAGGGACGGGTTTCGGATTGACGCGGCGGGACCCTGATTAGCGGGGCAGGGTTCGGGTTGGCGGTCCGGGGCGGACTGGGTCGCCGGGATACGGTGGGGCGGGGAGAACCGTTTCGCCGATTTCGGGACGGAGATACCTGCTGTTTCGAAGCGCATCCGTCATCTTTTTCAAAGCGGAGAACTGGAGCGCGAGGCGACTGTTTCCGAAATGGTTCGTCCGCTCATCTGGAAAGAGATCATATTTATATATAGTATATTTTATTCCATCCTTGTTTTTGGTTTGGCGGAGCAGTTTCGAAGCGGTCGATCTGCCCGATTTCGCCGTCGGTCTGAAGTGCGAATCTGTTCTTAAAATGCGCATTTTGCAAGACTTTTTTATGCATTTGGAGCGTAATTGCTGATGATTTTTTTGCGAAAAATTAATTAGGATAAAATCTTTTTATTATTTTTGCGACAAAGAGAATCCTCTTTCCTCGTCAAATTGCGAGGGGGGGGGGATTTTTCCTTGGCGCCGTTCTCGTGTCAAGTCGATAAAATCCCGAAAACTCGATAAGTAATTTTTCTGGAATCCGTTCAGGGTTTCATTTTGTAGATTGTATCGACTGTTTTAAGTATGGCATTTCATTATGCTTATCACATCCGAAAGCCAAACCGGGAAGCCGGTTCATTAAATCTCATCCTATGAAAAAGTTGTACCTATCCTTTCTGGCCATGCTTTGCATGGCAGGAGCGTCCGTACTGAATTCATGTTCGGACGACGATTCCACTTCATCCGGCAACCCCGACATGCCAGAAAGCGGGAATGCCCTGATCTGCAACGGTGTCGTACGGGAAATCAAATCCGCCGTCTACTCGGTCGAGACACCCGGAAACGGCGAAAAGGCAGATGCTTCGGAAGCTGCCTCCGTCTATACGATCTATCTCTCGCCGACGGCAGGGCTTGTGGATGTGGACGGCATGCTGATCGCCGACGATGCCGTCAAAATTACCGTCAAACAACCTTCCGGAGCCGTCGATTTTGCGGTTGCCGGCAACGGAATCGCCTATGGGGAGATCGACGTAAACTCCTCGAACGTCGGAGAAGCCTCGAAAGCGGATCTCTCGGTCGAGTTCCTCTCGGCCCGCGTCGCTCGTATTTCCGCCGAAATCGAAACCGGCGGAAAAACGCTGACGGTCGCCTATTACGGACTGTGCAAGAATTCCGACGCTTCGGAGGAGGGAGATGACGCAGACAAGGTGTTGCTGGATAAAGTTCCGCTGTCGTGGTACCTCGGCCCGGTCAAGGGCGTGGAGTCGCACAACTATTATATGGCCTTCACGGATGCCGAGCATACCGTATCCAAAGGGCGGGTGACGCTCAAAGAGGCGGGTTACCTTTTCGTGGCCGACCTCTATGCGGTTCCGGGCGAAGATGCCTACACGCTTCCCGAGGGTGAATATATGGCCAGCCAGCTCAACGAGGATCACACGTTCACGTCCCAATATACCGGTGTTCAGTATATCGACGCCGAAGGCAATAAGACCCAGTTGTCGCTGGTTTCGGGAGAGCCGTTGAAAGTCTCCCACGAGGGTGACGTCTGGAGCGTTTCGCTTCGTTTCGTCGATACGGACGGTTCCGAAAAGAGCATCGTCTACGAGGGACAGCTCCAGATCGTCGATCAGCCGGAGGACGGCGGCTTCTACCTGCCGCAGATCGGACGCGACGTGGAAGTGGTCGGATTCAGCGCCACCGCGACCTATTACGGCAACATGCTCGAAGCAGGTACCGGCATGATGCAGATCAACATTTACGACGAAACCTACGACACGGAGGAGGGGCAGGGCGGTCTCGCCGCTGCGCTCGTCGTATTCAACGACCTGTTCGGCAATCCGAAGGAAGCCGTGATCAAGCCCCACGAATATCTGGCCAACACCTCGTTCCAATGGGGGTCGTGGATGCCCGCCGTGGAAATTCCGATGGAGGGGCTGGTATTCCCGCTCGGCACTTATGTCCAGTTGGACGACGGAACCTCTTTCGGACAATTTTCCTACGGAAAGGAGGGCATCATCAAGATCGAGGCCGCCGGTACGGCCCAAGGCGAAGACGGCAAAATAGAACCGGTATACAAGATCGAGTTCAACCTTACCTCGAAGGACGGCTTTACCCTCAAGGGCTCGTACACCGGAGTCATTCCGATCACCGACGCATCCGACGACAAGTCCGATGACGACGGCACCTCGACGCTCGAGCGTGACTACGACATGGATCTGTCGAAGATCAAAAAGGCGCATTACTATACTTCGGATCAGGTCTATATCCAAGGCATCGGCTACAAACCGATCAGTTCCTACGGATGCGGTCTGCAATTCATCAATATCGGTATCGAATGGGTAGGAGACCATCTCGAAGACTTCGTGGATCGCGAGCCGGGCGGTGACATCGTCCGTGTGGAACTTACCACCGAGCCGGGCAAGGAGAACGAAATCACTCCGGGAACCTACGAGGTGACCGAACAGCGCTGGCCGGCATACATCAAACCCGGCGTCATGATGCGCGGCATTATGCTGGACGGCGGTCTGCATGGCAGCCGGTGGATGCACCAGACTTATTCGATGTGGGGAGATGACAACAAGATCTTCGAATACATGGACGGACACGCCCTGCTCTACGACGGTCAGGTTACGATCACCAAGGTCGAGGGCGAAGGCAAGGAGAACTGGTACCGGTTCGAGGTCGACGGCATCTGCGTGCGCAAGCATCATGTGCGCGGAACGTGGGAAGGCCCTGTCGTAAGCCAAACGGGGCGTGCTGCGGCAGAGAAGGATCATCTCGAACCGCCCAGACTGCTTCGCCGCCTGCCGGCTCCGTCGGTTCCGATGAGCCGTCTGGCCGAAGAACTGCCGGGCATCATGTTCCGCAAGGCCGGAATGACCGAATGACAACAGAAAAACCGGATAGCGCGGGGTTTTCCCGAACCCCGCGCTATTAAAAACAATCGTTATGAAAAACTCGACCCATTACAGACTGCGCGCGCTGGCGTGCGCGTTGCTCGCATCGGCAGCCATGCTGGGTGCATGCGATGACGACGATCCCAACGACGACCCCGACCCCGGGAAGAAGCCTCCTGTAACTCTGACCGATCAAATCCAGTACGACGGAGGCGATCTCGTCGGCATCAAGTCGGCGATCTATGTCGCTGAAGAAGACGGCAGCCACACCTTTTACCTCTCGCCGACCGAGGGGCTGATCAATGCCGAGCAGATGAAACAGGCCGACGATTATCTGCGCGTGATGGTGGAGAGCCCCAAGGGCACCGTGAACACGGCCTCCGATCCGTTCGAAATCGAATACAAGGATATTTCGGTGAAAAAGACGACGATGAACGACGTCGCGAGCGTAGAGCTCTCCGCAGATCTGGTGACGAAGACCCGGCTCAATCTCTATACCTATGTCGAATTGAAGAGCGGCAAGACGCTGATCGCCCGTTACCAGAATACCTGTACGGAAGAGCGTGACGTCGAACTGACGAACCAATACGAGATCGACAATCGGATCGCCGCCGTCGGAAGCGTCGTCGAGTGGCGCAATGTCCGCGAAGGCAACCGCCGCTTCTGCCTCTACGAGCAAGAGGGCCTGGCCGCTCCCGAGGAGGGGGCTGCGGGCGTGGAGATTCTGCTTGCCGAGGAGCTGTTCGGAACGGAGGAAATCGACCTTGCGACAGCTGATCCCGCGAAGGTGCAGATTCGCTGCGGTGAATTCGCAACGGGCGCCGGGACGACCGGAACGCTGACGGCGAAGTACCTGACGGATAAATTCGGCACGATCGAGGGGCTCATCGTCGCGCTTGACGCTTCGAAAGACGGGAAGCGCCTGCGTGCCGCCTACGAAGGCACGTTCGCCGGAGGCTATGCGGCCACCAATACGATCAAGGTGACGGAGCCGGCAGCCGGAGGCGAGGCTGCGGCCGCAGCCGAGGCCCCGATCGCCGCGCTCTTCTCGCAGGAGCCGCAGGTCGGCAGCTACGTATTCGCTTTGGGCGATGCCGAAACGGCCGCAGCCCCGGCTGATCTTGCCAAAGGTCATTGGGCTGCGTATGTGCGGGTGCTGGCGGCCAAGTTCGACGGCGTGATCGACGTTGCGGCGCAGACCTCCGATTACTGGTTCCGGCTCTACGACCACAAGACCTATCAGACCTACTACGGCGAGGATGCGGGACTGACCGGTACGATCGAGACCCATCCCAATCCCGCTGGCGGCAAGGAGATTTATCTGCGGGTAAATCTGACGCTGAAAAACGGCATCGGGGTCGAAGCCGAATACTACGGTGTGCCGACGGCTGCGACGGCCGACGCAATGGATGAAGAAACATTGAAGCCCGTCAAACCGTTCGAGCCCTATATCAAATTCCTGGACAAGGATAACAAGGACATGCTGTATTGGCCCGTTACGGCGATGGAGGTGCGGCACGACCCGGCTTATCGGGATAGTTATACCGGCGATCTGCTATCGGGATATTGCTTCTATTTCCGGAATGCTTTCACCGAGAGTATCGATGCGGATAATACTACTCCGATGTTTTTCCTGCCGGACAGCTACCTCGACCATGAAGGAGAGATCGACCTGCCTGCGGAAGGCACGAATTGCAAATGGAACCTCAGGTTCCAGTATATGTATCTGTCCTCATATAACGGGTACGGATATTCCGACAAGGATAAGTACTGCATGCGGTGTCCCGAGAAGGCGGCAGTGACCGTCAAGCAGGAGAACAAGGAGTGGATCTTCAAATTCTCGATGGTCGATTGGGGAGTATTCAGTACATGGAACCCTGATCCGACCGGAACCGGAAACACCTTGATCATCGAATTCCGGGGCAAGGCTGACAAGTATTCGGGCTCGAAGCCGAACGACCTTGCAGACGATTTCTACGAATAGGCTGCGATCCGGCCGGTTCGGTGACCGGACAGGCGGATGACATCCCCCCCCCTCCGGGCTTCCGGAAGGGGAGGAGGAATGTTTCGGCTCCGCGCCGGGACACGAAGACGGCAAATTTTCTACAATCATTTTTTTACCAGCGTTAAAATGGCGCATTTATGACCAAAAAAATCTTTCTATCATTGATGGCTGTTCTCGGCCTGTTCTTGTCCGCCCATGCGCAGGAACGGGAAATTACGGGTTCGGTCAAAGATCATGCGGGGGCCGGCATCGTCGGCGCCACCATTCTGGTCGAAGGCACTACGAAGGGTACGACCTCCGGTGCGGACGGCAGCTTTTCGATCAAAGCCGCACCGGACAATGTGCTGGTCGTATCGTTCATGGGTTATCAGTCCCACACGATCAAGGTGGGGACGCAAACCCGGATCGACGTCGTGCTGAAAGAGAACACACAGGCTATCGACGACGTGATCGTCGTGGCGTTCGGTACGGCAAAAAAGGAGGCTTTCACCGGTTCGGCGACCGTCATCAAATCGGACGACATCGCCAAGTCGCAGCAGTCGAACGTAGCGCAGGCTCTGGCCGGAAAGGTCGCGGGCGTGCAGCTGACCAACACCTCGGGACAGCCGGGAGAGAGTCCGAAAATCCGCATCCGCGGCTTCAGCTCGCTCAACGCCGGCAACGATCCGCTCTGGATCGTGGACGGCATGCCTTACTCGGGAGACCTGAACAACCTCAACCCGAGTGACATCGAATCGATGACTGTGTTGAAGGACGCCGCCTCGAACTCGCTGTACGGCGCCCGCGGCGCCAACGGCGTAGTGATGATCACCACCAAAAAGGCCAAGTCGCAGGAGGCTCACGTGACAATCGACGCCAAGTGGGGCGTCAATTCGCGCGCCGTCCAGGATTATGCGTACATTACCAACCCGGCGCAATTTTACGAACTGCATTACAGTGCGCTGAAAAACTACTATGTCAATTCGGGAATGAGTGTCGGCGAGGCCCATTTGCGCGCCAATACGAATTTGACGGCCAATGCGAATGACGGAGGTCTGGGCTATATGGTCTATACGGTTCCTTCCGGGCAGGAGTTCATCGGCATCAACGGTAAGGTCAATCCCGCTGCGACTCTCGGCCGCCGTCTCGTCTATGAGGGCAAGGAGTACTACATCCGTCCCGACGACTGGACCGATGCGGCTTTCCGCTCGTCCCTGCGTCAGGAGTACAACGCTTCGATCTCCGGCCAGACCGGGAACGCCTCGATCTACGGATCGTTCGGCTATTTGAACAACGAAGGTATCGCCTACAACTCGGACATGGATCGTTATACGGCCCGTCTGCGCGTGGACTATCAGGCCAAGAAGTGGCTCAAGTTCGGCGCCAATGCCAACTACACGCATTTCCGCTACAACCAGATCGACGACAGCGGCGCCGGTAACTCGTCGGGCAACGTTTTCGCTTATACGACGGCCGTCGGTCCGATCTATCCGCTCTACATCCGCGACGGCGAGGGTAATGTCATGTACAACGAGGACGGCATCAAGCTCTACGACTACGGCAACGGCGACAATGCCGGTATGGAGCGTTCGCTCTTCCCCAACAGCAACGCCCTCTCGGATTCGCGTCTCAACAAACAGGAAGCCGAAGGCAATGCTTTCAACGGTACGGGATATATCGACGTCACTTTCCTCAAGGATTTCAAATTCACGTTCAACGCCGGCGTTTCGCTCGACGAAACCCGCTCCACCTCGGTTACGAATCCCTGGTTCGGACAGTTCGCCAGCGAAAAAGGCATGGTCTCGAAGGGCCATCAACGGAATTTCGACCTCAACCTACAGCAGATTCTCAACTACACCAAGCAGATAGGCTCGCACAACATCAACGTGATGCTGGGCCACGAGTCCTACCAGAACCGCATTTACACGCTGTCGGCCACGAAAAGCAATATGCTGACGCAGGAAAACGACGAGCTTGCCGGGGCGATCATCGACAAACAGGGAGCCGGCTCTTACCGGGTTGAGTACAACAACGAGGGTTATTTCGCCCGTGTCATGTACGATTACGCAGGCAAATATTTCGCCTCGGCCTCCTACCGCCGCGACGCTTCTTCGCGCTTCCACCCCGACCACCGCTGGGGCAACTTCTGGTCGCTGGGCGGCGCATGGATCATTTCGAAAGAAAATTTCATGGAGAGCACCTATGAATGGCTCGACAATCTCAAGCTGAAGGCCTCGATCGGCTCGCAGGGTAACGACAACATCGGTAACTTCCGCTACACGAACACCTACACGATCGAAAACGCCAACGGAAAGGTCTCGACCGTCTTCAACGCCAAAGGATCCGAGAACATCACCTGGGAGACCAACTCCAACTTCAACGCCGGTGTGGAGTTCAGCTTCCTGCGCGGTACGGTTTCCGGAGGCGTCGAATATTTCCTCCGCAAGACGACCGACATGCTGCTGTCGTTCCCGGTAGCTCCGTCGCTGGGCTATTCGTCCTACTACGCCAACGTGGGCGACATGCGCAACAGCGGCGTCGAAATCGAGCTGAACTTTACGCCGATCCGACGGGAGCATGTCCAGTGGGACATCAACCTCAACATGACGCACCTGCGCAACAAGATCACCATGCTACCTTCTGAACGACGAACCAAACAGGTCGATGGCTACTCCGGTTACGTGAGCGGCTCCACTTTCTTCGGAGAAGGGCTTCCGATGTACACTTTCTACATGAGGAAATATGCCGGTGTTTCGGACGAGGGCCTTTCGATGTGGTACATGAACGAAACCGACGACAAGGGCAACCCGACGGGCAAGCGCGTTACGACGACTGAATATGCCAAGGCGTCGGACTATCTCTGCGGCGACCCGATTCCCGATCTCTACGGTGGTTTCGGCACGAGTGTCAATTTCCGGGGCTTCGACCTGAGCGTGGCCTTCACCTATCAGATCGGCGGTCTGGCCTATGATTCGGGATACTCCGCGGCGATGTACTCGCCGGCCAACAAGACGACGGGTATGAACTGGCACAAGGACATCCTCAATGCATGGTCGGCGGACAATGCGTCGTCGAACATCCCGCGCCTGCAGTATGAAGACAAGGATCAGAACGGTATGTCTGATCGTTTCCTTACGGACGCCAGCTACCTGAACCTACAGAACATCAACTTCGGCTACACGCTGCCGTCGAATTTCACCAAGAAGGTCGGAATCGAGAAGGTGCGCGTCTACCTTGCCTGCGAGAATGTCTGGTACTGGTCCAAACGTCAGGGATTCGATCCCCGCTACTCTTATTCGGGAGCGACGAGCCAGGCCACCTATTCGCCTGTAAGAACGATTTCGGGCGGCATCAATATTCAATTCTAATCGGCCTCAAACACTTTACGACAAACGACATGCATATGAAAAAAGCGACAAACATAACGCTCGCGACGCTGGCGGCAGCTTTGCTGGCAAGCAGCTGCATCAAAGAAGCCGACCCCTATGAAATAGCTACCGAGGATCAGGTCACCCTCGAAACGCTGATAGAAGGCATTCCGGCCTCGCTCGTACAGGCCGGTTCCGCAGGCTATGCAAGCGAAGGCCAAGCCTGGGATTTTGCCCTGCCGGCCATCCATATCGCCACGGAATCCATGACGGGCGACGTCGCCATTGGCGGCAATATCGGCTACGACTGGTTCGCACAGTGGGGAACCAACGAAGCGCTCGGCGCCGACTATGCCGTGGGTGCGCTCACGTGGAACAACTACTATGCGTGGATCATGGCGACCAACAACGTCATCAAACAGATCGACGCCTCGGATTTCGCAACGCTCGACGCCACGCAGAAGTCCTATCTGGGCTTCGCCTACGCCTATCGGGCCATGTTCTACCTCGATCTGGTGCGTCTGTACGAGTTCAAGGAGAACAATTACACCGAAGCGCCCGGGGTTCTCGGGCTGGGCGTGCCCATCGTACTGCCCGAGACTACCGAGGCCGAGGCCAAGAACAACCCCCGTGCCAAGGTCGACGACATCTACGATCAAGTGATCTTCCCCGACCTGGACAAGGCCGAAGAACTGTTGAGCGGCTTTACGGCTCCCGACAAGTATACGATCAGTCCGGCGCTGGTCTACGGACTGAAAGCCCGGGCCTGGCTTGAGCGCGGTACGGCCAAGAACGACGCCGAAGCCTATGTTTCCGCCGCCGAGTACGCCCGCTTGGCCATTAACGCCAGCGGCTGTACACCCCTGACGCAGGAGCAGTGGGAAGACCCCTCGAACGGCTTCAACAGCGCCATGTCGAACAATGCCTGGATCTGGGGCCTTGCGCTTCCGAGCGAGAGCGTTGCCAACCTGTTCTGCTTCACGGCGCACATGAGTACGGAGAATGCGTGGAGCGCCTACGGAAACGACGCCTGCCGCTGCATCAACAGCAACCTTTACAACAGTATCGACCTGCGCGACTTCCGCCGCCATTCGTGGCTCGATCCCGACCGCAAAGACCCGGAGAAGGAGTCCTACGACTACAAAAGCTGCCGCAAAGAGGGGAAGGAATACTTCAATGAACTGCCCGATTACGCGAACATCAAGTTCCGTCCGGCGCAGGGCGCTTATGAGGATTTCAAGGTCGGCGGAGCCGCAGACCATCCCTACATGCGCGTCGAGGAGATGTACTTCATCGAGGCCGAGGCCAAGGCGCATGAAAATCTTGGCGAAGGAATTCGGCTGCTCAATGAGTTCATGAACAATTACCGCATTGTGGGCGGAGGTTACGACTGTACGAACATGTCGTCGTCGGTTGAAAATTTCACCAACGAGCTGATGCTTCAGAAGCGCATCGAGTTCTGGGGCGAAGGCATCGTCATGTTCGACATGAAGCGGCTCGACATGTCCACCCGACGGGGCTATGTGGGAACCAACTCTCCTGCCTCGTACCGGCTGAATACGAAAGGCCGTGCACCCTACTGGAACTTCGTGATCTCGCGCGGTGAGACGCAGAACAACCCCGTCATCGCCACGCAGAACAATCCCGATCCTTCGCAAACGGTCAAGCCGTGGAACGGGTGATGACCATCTGCGATCAAGCTGTCAAATCTAAAAGCAAATTACCGTGAAGACATTCAAGCATATATTACCGTTCCTGCTGGCACTTCTTGTCCTTGCCGGCTGCGAGGACGACGTGAACTATACGCAGGGAACCGCGGAGAATCCCGATTGCTACGGTGTCTACTTCCCGAAGAAGCAGGCTACCCGGACCGATCTGGAGTTCGAACCGGGAACCCAGACCGAAGCGACCTATACGGTCAAACGGCGCAACACCGTGGATCCGATCGTCGTTCCGGTCGTCGTGAAGTCCAACGTCGAGGATATTTTCGTCGTCGAGCCGATCGCATTCGATGCCGGAGAGGACGAGACGACCTTTACGATCAGTTTCCCCGGAGCCCAAATGGGCACGACCTACACCTGCGATATCAACATCGAAGATCCGCGCTACGCTTCGATCTACGGTGCCGATAAGGTGAACCTTTCGATATCGCTCGTGCTGGCCAAATGGGAATTGGTCACCGACGAAAAGACCGGTGAGACCAAAGGCCGCTACCGCGACGACATTCTGGGCAACTTCGCGTCGATAGACAACCCCAATGCTAATCCGAACCCCGAAATCGAACTCGAAATCTACGAGCGTTCGGACAAGAAGGGCTATTACCGCATGAAAGCCTACACTCCGGAGCTGATGAACATCTTCGCCGGAGGACAGGTAAACCACGAGAACCGCAACGTCTGGACCTATGTCGATGCCTCGGATCCGAACAAGGTCTATTATCCCTACCAATCGACCGGTCTGACCCTCTTTGCCGATATGGGCGAGTGGTACATCGCATCGCAAACACCGGAAAATTTCGCCATGGACGAATCAGCCGGACAATATGGCACGCTCAATAACGGCGTGATTACCTTCCCGGCGCAGGGTATCGTGCTCGAACCGAGCGAAGGTGAATATGCCGGAAAATTCTTCTATGCCAACGCAAACGGTCTGCAGCGGATCATGCTTCCCGGAGCCAGGGTCTACGATTACTCGGTGGCCCTCACCAAAAGCGAACCCGCAGACGGTGTCGTCGAAATCGGCGCCACCCTCTCCGAGGACATCCGGGAGTTCCGCTATGCGATCTTCACGGGCAATTTGAGCGACGGCGAGGCGAGTCTCAAGGCACAGGAGATGGCCGATGGCAAGATCGCCGCGGAACTCATCAAGACGATCACTGTTTCGGGGACGATTTCCGTTCAGGATCTGGAAGGCGGCACCGGCAAGTACACGCTTGTAGGCTGCATCTACGGTTCGGACGAAGAGGCGAATCCGGAGGGCGGCGAAACGGCGTCGCAGAATCTGAAAATGCAGGGCTACGCCTCCATTTCGTTCGGATATATCGCCAAGGGCGACGAGGACAAGGTTTCCGTCATTCTCAACATCGGGCTCGAAGCCACGAACGAATTCGCGGGACAAGGCATTACGACGGACAATGCGGCGAAATTCTGGGCCTATGGCGAGGGGATTGAATCTATCAAACACGGAGTCTTCAAGACAAAAGACATCCAAGGATTGGACATGACGGCTTTCCTCAAAGAGGAGGGCAAGGATTTCACCAAAGAGCAGCTCGACGCCATCAACGGCGGACATTACAGCGTCATGCTCACGGGGCTGAACGGCGACACGGAGTACACGTTCGCCGGACTGGCTTACAACGGATATGCCAGCAAACTCTTCACGGCATCCATCAAGACCACCGGTGTATACAACCCGGGATTGGAGAGCGAGTTCCTCTACTCGGACTTCCTGCCGCAGAAAGAGCAGCCCTCGAAGGAGTACCTGATTTCGACCGAATGGAACTATTATGCCGTCAACGTCATGGATGAGAAGCCGATGCGACGGAAGATCGGCACGGTGACCATCGAAGACGATCCGGCGGACGACAGTTCGGCCGATCTGCTGACCATCACGGGACTCCCCGGGGTCGAGTTCGACGAAGGCGGTCGGATTCCGGCGGTCTACGTTCCCTCCACTGCTCCGCTCGCAGGCATAACCGGCGCTATCTCCCCGCTTCTTTCGCAAACGCCGATCGGTGTCATCAACGGAGAGGACATCCTCGCCGGCTGCGTCTCGGAGGAGAATCCCGAAGCCCTCTATGCGGTCAATTATCCGTTCATCGGAGGCGCCGTGGCCGACGGTTACATCTATTTCGTGCCCACCCCGAACTATGTCGAGCAGGGGGCCACGTTCCGTTATCTGTATACGTTGAGTACGACGACCCCCTATTCGATCCTTACGGATATGTTGCTCGTCGATCCCGCCAAGGATATGGGCGGCATTCCCGAACTGGCCGCAGAGCGGATCGCAGAATTGCGCCGGATGGCCGCAGAGCTCCGGCAGCCGCGGAATTACGTCGAACGGCTCGAATTCTCCGTTTCTACAGAACGCAGTTCCGTCAAAACCGTACCGACCGATTATGCGAAAAGATTCCTGCCCGCATCGGCTCCTGAAGCGAAAGCCGTAAGGGCTACGGTCGGATTCAGCGACGCTGTGCAGCGTGCGAACGGTTCGGGATCGGAACTCCGGTTCCGGAAAACGGCCGCTGCCGAAATCACGCTCAAGTAATATCGGATCGGGAGAGGCCGGTCGTCCGGCAAGTGTCGGCCTCTCCCTTTTTTTCAAGCCAAAAACAACCTGCCGGACTCAAAAATCAGCATGATATATGCATAACAAAACGAAACTCCTGATTTTCGCCTCCCTGCTGCTGGCCGCCTGCTCGACGGATCCCATGCAGGAAATACCGAACCGCGGGGATTCCGCTCCCGAAATCGAGACTTCGGGCAAAATCTGCAATACGTCGGACGACGCCGTGGCCGGTTCGCTCATCGTAAAATTTGGCGAAGAAGCCATTCCCAGTCTCGAACAGAATGCGTTGAATGCGGCCAAGACCCGTTCGGCGCTGACCCGTTCGGGCATCGAATCCGTCGATGACATCCTGAACGACCTGCATGTCACCTCGCTGGAGCGCGTCTTCCCCGAAGCCGGCGAACACGAGGCCCGCACCCGTGCGGCAGGGCTTCACAGATGGTATGTGCTCGGGTTCGCATCGGAAGAGGATCTCGACAAGGCGGCCGAGAGACTCGCAGATGTCGCCGAAATCTCGAAAGTACAGTTCCGCACCCGTCTCTACCGGGCTTCCGACTGCAAAACCTATCCGTTTCAAGCAACGGCGAACGGCCAGACCCGCGCTTTGGTTACAGCGGATTTCAACGACCCGAATCTTTTCTGGCAGTGGCATTACATCAACAATGCCGACCAGGCCGTTGCCACTACATCGGTGGCCGGAGCCGACATCAATGTGGCCGACGCATGGAAGCTCACGGCAGGTAATCCCGAAGTCATCGTCGCCATCGTGGACGAAGGGGTGAAATACACTCATCCGGATCTGGCGGCCAACATGTGGATCAATCCGAACCCTTCGCCCGAATACAAGAACCAGGACATTCACGGATGGAACTTCGCTGCCGACGGTCCCATTTCATGGGGTCAGAAGGGCGATTCGGGACACGGAACGCACGTTGCGGGCACGGTAGCCGCCGTCAATAACAACGGCATCGGCGTCTGCGGCGTGGCCGGAGGTACGGGCAAGGGAGACGGTGTGCGTCTCATGTCGTGTCAGATCTTCTCGGGAGACCTGACGGGTGACGCCCTCGTGTCGAGCCGTGCCGTAAAATACGCCGCGGATCACGGTGCCTCCATTCTCCAGTGCTCGTGGGGCATCAAGGCGGGAATATACACGTCGGACAACATGTTCATCAAACAATCGCCGATGGATTACGAGGCGCTTCAGTACTTCGCCGCCCAGAAGAACTGCGAGGCCCTCGACGGCGGACTGATCATTTTTTCCGCCGGCAACGAATCGACAGCCATGTCCGGCTATCCGGCAGGCTATCGTGATTATATCTCGGTCACCTCGTTCTCGCCCGACTACCTGCCGGCCAATTATACCAACTACGGTTCCGGCTGTAATATCGCGGCTCCCGGCGGCGAAACGAGCGGTTTGAGCGGTGGGGAGAAAGCCGGCGTCCTTTCGACGCTCTGCTCCGAAACGAGCAACGGAGCGGATTACGGCTACATGCAGGGAACCTCGATGGCCTGTCCGCATGTCTCGGGCGTAGCCGCACTCGGCCTCTCCTATGCCCTGGAGAAAGGGAAGAGATACTCGCTCGACGAATTCAAGACCATGCTGCTCACCTCGGTCAATGAAATCGACTCCCGGCTGGGCGAAGGCTCGAAGGCCACGATCGCCGACGTGTCGATTTACCGCGGCAAAATGGGCACCGGCATTACCGATGCCTATCAGCTGCTCATGCAGATTGAAGGAACGCCTTGTCTGCAGGTCGCATTGGGCGAGGTGCAGCTCATTCCGCTGACGCAGCATTTCGGACAGGGTGCCGAAGACCTTACCTATACCGATATCCAGATGTCGGCCAAGGATATGGAAAAGCTTGGCATCAAGGCGGCTCCCAAAATGTATAATGGAAAACTGATGATCAAATGCACGAAACCCGGATCGGCCAAAATCAAGGTTTCGGCGATAGCCGGCGGTACGAAACCTGGAACGGGCGTCGTGATGGGCGGCATGGTCATCACCAAGGAATTCGCCGTCATCGCCCGTTCGGCCGGCGCAGCAAACGGAGGTTGGTTATAAAAACAGTGCTTGCAATGAAAAAACATCTTTATCATCTGCTCGTTTTCTCCCTGCTCGGCATTTTCGCCGCAAGCTGTTCGGATGACGACGATGCCCCCAACATTCAGTCGGAAATCGTAGGCGAATGGCGCCTTACTTCTTGGTCAGAGAATGCTCCCGAAGGATTTGAGGTATACGTAGAATTCACTTCGGCAGCGACATTCGGACTTTATCAGAAGGTCGAAACATCGAACTACACCAAATACACCGGGCGTTATTCGATCGACGGATCCCGGCTGACCGGAGTGTACGACGACGGCGAGAGCTGGGGCAACGGCTACGATTTCGAGTTGACGAATGGCGGGAACACCCTGACGATGACCACCCGAACCGAGCCGGCCGAAACCAGCGTATATTCCCGGACGATCATTCCGGATGACGTGCGCAATGCCCGAACATCCCGTGCCGAGTTTTCTTTGGAAATGAGGCGAATGCTATAATCTGTAATATTCGTGCCGCTCCGGCATTAAGTGTAAGGTAAGGACAAGAAGATGTGGTTGAAACGCTAATAACGGTCAGACCAGTAACGCTTCAAAGTGTGGAAGGCATTTGTCAACCGACAAATAATTTCGAGTGAAAATCTCTTATCTATAATGTGTTAAAACATTAAAATAAAAAGTTCAAAATTACGAGATTGCTCACTGGGATAGGATGGCTAAAACCATCCTATCTTTTTTTAGAATATTTCTACGAGAACTGCAATATAAGCATTCAGACAATTGCATGTTTTAGCAAGATTTATTGAAATTTAATGTTTTAAATGTATCAATCTGAAATAAAAATCTTTGATATTTGAGTGATGATTTACGTTTTCTGCCGACTGGCATATTTGCCCCCGTGGACATTTGTCTGTTGTCCCTGAACGCAATTCCTGTCATGTAATCCCGTAATAATGCACGATCCGCGTCCGGCGGCGCTTGTCGCGCTTTGGGAAGGAGCCGTCTCACATCTGGAATTTGAGATGCGGATGGTTCATCTGCGTATCGAGCATCCTGCGGTCATGAACCGATTGAGGGAACCCGAAAAACCCCGCTCGGCGCTCTATCTGGCCGAGCCGTTCACGCCGACGGATCTCATGGAGCTGATTGCGGCGTTGCATGCTGCCGGCGTGGGACGGCGTATCAATGGTACCCGTGCCAATGTGGAACAGTTGGTCGAGCTGTTCTCGTGGATGTTCAACGTCCGCATCAACAATCCCATCCAATGCCGCCGTGGAGTCATCAACCGCAAGTTGCGGCTGACACGGTTTCTGGATCTGCTGCGCAACTCTCTGATTGAAGAGAGCCAGCGATAGGCGTCGGCGCCCCTCATCCGAGGGGCGCTTTTGGCCGAATCCTTTCAGGTATCAAGTAGCCGACGCCAGCCGCTCGCCGAACGCCTCCCTCTCGCGGCC
>OGRI01001703.1_pt1 | contig 17562 bp, 8 predicted proteins | sample 1553391 | NCBI WGS metagenome assembly OGRI01 (sample SAMEA2580052, study PRJEB22360) | human gut metagenome | reverse complement strand
AGACCTGTCACCCCCCCCGTCGAGCCAGCCGACACGACGCGGACGGCCGGTGGTAACGCCGTACTCGTGGCCCTGGGCTCGCAGCCATTCGCCTTCCTCGCCGAACAGCTCGGTCGGGAACGGACCCTCGCCTACGCGGGTCACGTACGCTTTGGAAACGCCGATCACGCGGGTGATCTTGGTCGGGCCGACACCGGTACCGGTGCATGCGCCGCCGGCGGTCGGGTTGGAGGACGTGACGAACGGATACGTACCGTGATCCACGTCGAGCATGGTGGCCTGGCCGCCTTCGAACAGCACGGTCTTGCCTTCGTCAAGTGCCTTATTGAGCACCAGCGAGGTGTTGGCCACGTACGGCTTCAGACGTTCGCCGAGCTTGAGCAGCTCGTCGGTAGTTTCGTCCACGTCGATCGGACGACGGTTGTACAGCTTGACGAGCATCTGATTCTTCTGATGCAGGCTCGCCTCGACCTTGTCATGCAGATGTTCGGCGTTGAACAGGTCGTGTACGCGGATGCCGACGCGGTTGATCTTGTCCGCGTAGGCCGGACCGATGCCGCGGCCGGTGGTGCCGATCTTATGCTTGCCAAGGAAACGTTCGGTCACCTTGTCGAGCGTGCGATGGTACGGCGCGATCACGTGCGCGGCTTCGCTCACCAGCAGTCGGGAGCAGTCCACGCCACGGCTTTCAAGACCGTCGATCTCCTCGAACAGCACTTCGGGATCGACGACGACGCCGTTGCCGATCACGGGGGTCACGTTCGGGCTGATGATGCCGGAGGGCAGCAGGTGCAGCGCATACGATTCGTCGCCGACCACCACGGTATGGCCCGCGTTGTTGCCGCCGTTGAAGCGGGCGACGTAGTCGACCTTCGTGCCGATCAGATCCGTTGCCTTGCCTTTGCCCTCGTCTCCCCACTGGGCACCGATCAAAACAATTCCAGGCATGTTGTTGCACCTCCGTGCGTAAGCGATTCTGTCTTAAGCCTTGCGCCTAAAGCCTTACAAAGATTACTCTTCACCCTCTACCGGGTCTGGGGGATGCTCACGGCTCCGGATCGACCGTAATCGGATTGCAACCGGTCCGAAAAACAGACCTGAAAACGCCCGAAAACAGTTCGAAAGACCGTTGGCTAGTTCAGCGCGCGGCCGGCACTGCCGAGCTGCTTGCATGCTTCGACCACACGCGCGGCCATCGCAGATTCAGCTTCACGACCCCAGGATCGCGGATCGTACAGCTTCTTGTTGCCCACCTCACCGTCGATTTTGAGCACCGAATCATAGTTGGAGAACATGTGACCGGCCACCGCACGGCTGAATGCGTACTGCGTATCGGTGTCGATGTTCATCTTCACCACGCCGTAGCTCACGGCCTGCGCGATCTCCTCCGGCGCGGAGCCGGAACCGCCGTGGAACACCAGGGCGAACGGCTTACCGGGAGCGACATCCAGCGAGTGCGCGGGGGCGGGCATGTCGCCGGCCTTGATCGCGAGCGCGACCGTGGTCTGGATTTCGTCGAGCAGTTCGGGGCGCAGTTTCACCACGCCCGGTTTGTATGCGCCGTGCACGTTGCCGAAGGTGAAGGCGGCCATGTAGCGTCCGCGCTCGCCGAGGCCGAGTCGTTGCGCGACGGCGATGCCTTGCGCGGGCGTGGAATACAGTTTGTCATTGATTTCGGCTCTGTGCCCGTCTTCTTCGCCGCCGACCGCGCCGATTTCGATTTCCAGCACGGTGTGCGCGGCTTGGGATTTGTCGAGCAGTTCTTCTGCGATGTCGAGGTTTTCATCCAGCGGCACTGTGGAACCGTCCCACATGTGTGACTGGAAGGTCGGTTCCTGACCGTGCTTCACCTGTTCGACTTCATGGTCGAGCAGGGGGCGCACCCATTCGTCCAAATACTGTTTGGCGCAGTGGTCGGTGTGCAGGGCGATGGTGATGTTGGGGTATTTCGCCGCGACTTCGTGCGCGAAGGCTGCGAAGGCAAGCGAGCCGGTGACGCGGTCGTTGACGCGTTGCCCGGAGAAGTAGGCGGCGCCGCCTACGGAGACTTGGATGATGCCATCGGATTCCGCCTCGGCGAAACCCTGGAGTGCGGCGTTCAAGGTCTGCGTGCTGGTCACATTGATCGCGGGATAGGCGTAACCGCCGCGGCGTGCGGCGTCCAGCATTTGCGCATAACGTTCCGGCGTTGCAATAGTCATGCCTCCATTATCGCCCAACCCTATCCCACTTGTCATGTGACAACATTCGCCATCTTTCCTTTCCGCTTTCCCGACCGTCCGCTCCATATCCAGGTCACCCGCCCCACTAGGGCCATATGCCGAGCGTTTTCGTCTCATATCCCGACACTTGCGGGACCGACCAATAAACATGGCGAAACCATTGCGATCGTTCCATCGGAAGTCATAGAATATCCACCGGATCGCGCGACGAAGAGCCCAACCGGGTATTCCCGCACGGGCATGCCGCCGCACGTAGATGTTGCGACCAATACCCACGAGGAGGCTTGATGCACCAGGTTTTCGCCATCTTCCTTCGAGACGTGAAACGCATTCTGAAGAACCCCGTGGCGCTCGTCGTCACGCTGGGTGTGGCCATCATCCCATCACTGTACGCATGGTGCAATATCCTCGCCAACTGGGACCCGTACGCGAACACGGGCAACATCCAAGTCGCTGTGGCGAACGAGGACAAGGGCACAACCTCCACGCTGGTCGGCCATCTCGACGCTGGCCAGCAGACCGTCAACCAGCTTAAGAAGAACCATCAGCTCGGCTGGCGTTTCGTTCCCAAGCAGCAAGCCATCGAAGGCGTGGAATCCGGCAAATACTATGCGGCGATCGTACTGCCGGAAGACTTCAGCTCCAGACTAATCGGCACCGTCACCGGTAAAGGCGACCGACCGTCGATCACGTACTACATCAACGAAAAGCTGAACGCGATCGCGCCGAAAATCACCGATACGGGCGCGACCACGATCGACGAGCAGATCAACACCACTTTCGTTTCCAGCGTGGCCGACGCCGTGGCAAAGGAAGTGAAGGAGGCAGCGGGAGAAACCACCGGCAGCGTGAAAAGCGCGCAAAGCGACGTCGTCAACGATCTGACCGACACCATCAACCAGCTCGAAACCGTCCAACAGCAGCTGCGCGACACCCGTTCCACGCTCGACAAGGCCCTCACCACCATCGATTCGGCCAAACAGTCCAACATCGCGCTCGCCTCGGAAATCACCAACTCGCTTGACACCGTCGGCAAGGCGTCCGACTTGCTGAGCGAGACGCGCACACAAACCGAACGATTCTCGAACACGCTGGTCGGAGCGCTCGACAACGGCAGCACGCAACTGTCCGGCCTGCAGGTCAACGTGAGCAATGCCACCGGCACCGTGCTCAGCGGACTGAACACTACGCAGGACGCGCTCGACCAAGTGTCCAGCACCATGCATCACGTCAACACCACCACCGGCAATGTGCTCGACGGCGTGGAGAAGGCGTTGCAGGCCAGCCAGCTGGATCCGAACAGCCAAACGTATAAGGATCTTTCCGCGCAGCTCGCCGAAGCCCGCAAACAGCTGACGTTCCAGCAGCAGCGCATCGACGCCTTCGATCAGGACACCACGGCTGCGATCAACGCGGGGAAGAACACCGCGAACGGGTTCAACGACGATGTCACCACGCTGGCGAAGAACGGCACGGCGTCGATGGCGAGCGCACGCACGACCATCACCGGCACGGTCATGCCGAATCTCAACACCGGGCTCGATACACTCAGCCTGGCCAATGGGTCGCTGTCCGGCACGCTTACCACGCTGCAAAGCACGCTGGAACAGGGCAACGGGCTGCTCGACCAGTTGTCGCGCACCGTGACCCAAACGAACGCCACCATTGCTGGCACACAGACGCAGCTCGCCAATCTCGCCAAACAGCTCAACACCACGCGCACCGATGTGGCCGCGTTGAGCAGTTCGGCGATGTTCCAGCAGCTTTCCCAAGCGCTCGGACTTGACGCGAGCGAGGTCGGCTCGTTCGTGGGCGAGCCGGTGCATTTGGACGAACAGGTCCTCTACCCAGTCAAAAACTATGGTTCCGCGGTCACGCCGTTCTACACGAATCTTGCGCTGTGGGTCGGCGGATTCGTGCTCGTCGCGATCTACAAGCTTGAAGTGGACCGCGATGAGAAGATCCGCATGTACACGCCACGCCAAGGCTATATGGGCCGTTGGCTGCTGTTCGTCACGGTCGGATTCCTGCAGGCGATCATCGCCACGATCGGCGATCTCGCGCTGGGCATCCAATGCGAGCATCCGTTCCTGTTCATCCTCGCCGGCATTTTCGCCTCGTTCGTCTACGTGAACATCATTTACGCGCTCGCCGTGGCGTTCCGGCATATCGGCAAGGCCGTCGCCGTGATTCTGGTGATCATCCAGATTCCGGGCGCGGCAGGCCTCTACCCCATCGAGATGATGCCGGAATTCTTCCGCCGTCTGAAACCGTTCCTACCGTTCACCTACGGCATCAACGCAATGCGCGGGCCGATCGGTGGCATGTATGCCAACCATTATTGGAACGACATGCTCTCGCTGTTCTGGTATCTGCCTGTGGCGCTGTTCATCGGCTTGGTGGTCCGCAAGCTGGCGTTGAACCTCAACCGCCTGTTCGACAACCGTCTGGCAGACACTGATCTGATGATTACCGAACATAACGAAGGCACGGTGGAACCGTTGCGGCTCACCGAGACCGCGCAGCAGATCGCCGAGGAGTTCCCCGAACTCGCTCGCAGACGGGCGATTCATTTCTTCCGCCTGTACCCGCGCCTGGTGCGTTGGGGATTCCTCGCGCTGGCGGTACTGCCGTTCGTGTTCCTGCTGTTGCTATTCATCACGCGCATGAAGCTCGCCATGCTGCTCGGTTGGATCATTTCGATCATCGCCATCGACACGTATCTCATCGTGGTGGAGTATCTGCGCGAACGGTATGCGAATTATCTGGGCGAGGAAGCGATGAGTGCGGAAGAGTTCCGCAGCGCGATCCTGCACGAGAACCTGCTGTTCCGGCCGGGCATGCATTACAAGCCGATGCATGCCGTACGTACGAGGCTTTATGAGGCTGCGCATGGTGGTTCGGCCGGACATGCGCCTGAACATGCGGCTGGAAACACGGACGGAAATGCTGGCAGGAGTCTGCGTGAGGAGGGGAACGAACAGTGAAAATGATCTGGGGCATCTTCAAGCGGGACATGTGCCACGCCACCCGCAACGTGATCGCCGTGATCGTCTCGATGGGTCTGGTGGTGGTGCCGGCGCTGTACGCCTGGTTCAACATCGCGGCCAGCTGGGACCCCTACGGCAACACCAAGGCATTGAAGGTCGCCGTGGCCAATAACGACAAGGGTTACAAGTCGGATCTCATACCGGTGCGCGTCAACGTGGGCGAAACCATCATCAGCACACTGCACGCCAACGACCAGCTGGACTGGCAGTTCGTGAAAAGCGACAAGGCAATCGACGGGGTGAAATCCGGCGAATACTATGCGGCGATCGTAATTCCGAAAGGTTTCAGCGCCGACATGATGACGCTGTTCTCCCCCGACATCAAACACGCGCAGCTCAAGTACTATCTGAACGAGAAAATCAACCCGATCGCCCCGCATATCACCGATCAGGGCGCGACAACCGTGGTCAACACGATCGACAAAACCTTCGCCAAAACGATTGCGCAAGTCGGACTCGACCTGGCCTCAAGCATCCTACACTATTCGCAAAGCCCGCAAATGGCCGAATACATGCGCAACCTCAACGGCAATCTCACCACCACGGCGGATACGCTGAGCGGCGCATCGCAGCAGGTGACGTCGTATTCGCAGCTGCTCGGCTCGGCGAACGACATCGTGGATTCCACGGGCAAACTGCTCGCCTCGGCGACCAAGGCGGGCAAACAGGCCCAGAACGCGTTGAAGCAAGGCAAATCAGGTGCCACGTCGCTCACTTCGGCAGGTGCGAACGTCACCTCCTCGGTGAACACCGCGCTCGACCAGGTGTCAGGCGCGTTCGACCAAGTAGCTGCCAAGGTGAACAAGGCGTTCGACGCGATCGGCAAGGGCTCAGACACCGCAGCCAGCCAGTTGACAACGTTGAGCGAACAAGTCTCCAGCGGCGAATCGCTGTACGACACGTACATCACAAGCCTCAACCACATGCGCGAATCGGTGGAACAACTACCGGACAGTGATTCCGCGAAACAGGCGCTGCTGGAAGCCATCGACCGGGAGATCACGCTGCTGGAAGCCGCCAAAGGCGATTCGCAGAAGCTCGCGCAGCAGCTGAAAGACGCTTCCACGCAGGTCACGCAGGATACCGCAGCCGCGGAAAGCTCCCGCAAGGAGATCCTGAACCGCATCACCTCCGCGAAGCAGTCGATCAGCAATGTGCGCGACGATTACGCCACGAACGTCAAGCCGAAAATCGACGCGCTCGCCTCCACAGTCAGCACGCTGATCTCCCAAACCGACAGCATAATCACCCAGCTGAGCGGCACCGCCGACGATCTGGACGATGTGACGGGCGATGTGGGGACGAATGTGACGTCCATCCGTTCCACGCTCGGCGCGATCGCGAAGAAACTCGACTCGTCGGCAGCGACGGTGAAGGAGCTGATCACGAAGCTGGAGACGGGCGGGAACGCCGGTGACGGCAACAGCGATGGTGGCGACGGTGACAACGACGCCAGTTCGTCCGATTCGGGTGAATCGGACGAACTACGTGCACTGGCCACCGCCAACGCGTCCACACTGTCCACGCTGATTTCCGCGCCCGTCGCACTGCATCGCGTCTCGGTGTACCCGATCGCGAACTACGGTTCGGCCATGGCGCCGTTCTATACGATCCTGTCAATCTGGGTGGGTGCGATCATCCTGTGCGCCATGCTGAAAGTGACGATTTCGGACCGCGAGAAGGCGCATGTGCTGGGCTTGGGCGACACGCTGCCGCGCATCGCCGGCCCGTCCGGCCCGGGGAACGCCTCACGTTGGGGACTGCGCCTTGACCACGAGTATTTCGGACGGTACGCGATCTTCGCACTGCTCGCGTTGCTGCAGGGCACACTGGTTTGCCTGGGTGACACGTATTTCCTTGGCGTGCAGGCGAATCATGCGCTGCAGTTCCTTGCCGTGGGGTGGCTTGCCGCGCTCGTGTTCTCGAATATCGTGTATACGCTGACCGTGTCGTTCGGCGATATCGGCAAGGCCGTGGCCGTGGTGCTGCTGGTGATGCAGGTCGCCGGTTCGGGCGGTACGTTCCCTATCGAGACGCTGCCGAAGTTCTTCCAAATGCTTTACCCGTTCCTACCATTCCCGCACGCCATCGATGCCATGCACGCCGCGATGGCCGGATCGTACGGCAATGAGTACCTGCTTGACATGGTGTATCTCGCCTTGTTCCTGATTCCTTCGCTGCTGCTGGGATTGGTGTTGCGCAAGCCGGTGATCCGGTTGAACAACTGGGTGAGCCGCAATCTGGAGTCCACCAAGGTGATGTGACGAGGCGGATTTGACCGGGCTGGTTTGAGCCGGTTTAGATCGGTTTCGGCTGGTACACGGTCTGGAAGTCCGATTCGGGAGAAACGGACAACCAAGATGGGCGCATTACACCTTAGACGTCCGATTCTGCAGAATCGGACAATCAGCGGCGTCGCGCAAACCACACGTTGATCAGAGAACCGGCAACCACCAGCACAACACCGATCCAGAACGGCATGCCCAGCGCCACGCCCAACAGAAGCGTGCTAGAAGCCGTGGAAAACAGCGGAGTCGCGTACGAACCAATCGCAAGCGTTTCCATACTGCCGTGCAACATGCCGTATCCCCAGCACGCGTAGCCGCCCGAAATCGAAGCGGCGCACGCAATCAGCGCAGCATATCCACCGATGCCGGGCGCCGTGTCCGGCAAACCGTCTCCCGAAACGAAATGGATGGTCCACAGTACAACGGCCACACAACAGAAGAAAATCGTCGTGCCGTCGTAACCGCCGGACAACGACGGCGTAAAAGTCGCATAAATCGCCCAAATAAAGGCGCCAACAAACGCGAGCACATACGGTAGGGAGTTACTGGCGATATTGTGGACCGCTTCCCGCATATCAAGGCTTTCTCCGCCAACCGCCATCGCCACACCGATGGTTGCGATCACCGCGCCAGGAATCGCTTTGGCGACCGCACCACGTTTGTGCGATACCGCTGCGGTCATCAGCACCAGCAGCGTCGGCCACAAGTAGTTGACAAGGCTGACTTCCACGGATTGCGCGTTCGTTGTGGCCAGGCCAATCGACAGCGAGATTGACGCCTCGTATGCGATGAACATGAGTCCGCCTGCGATGAGGTACTTGCGTGGCGCTTCGCGGATTGGTTTCGGACGGCGCACAATGAACAGCATGACACCACCGACGGTGTAGACGAGCGCCGAACCGAGCGTGGCTCCGAACGATTCGGAAACGAGTCGCACGAGGCCGGCCATGAAGCCCCACAGGACGATTGCGAACAGGCCGATAAGTGTCGCCGCGTGTGATATGGCATGACCAAATAGGGGGGTACTGGGGCGTTCGCCTGCGGATTCGGCGGGAAGTTTCTGATCCGTATTCACGGATTCCAGCCTACCTGCCGCCCACCCCGCATGTCCGATTCACCAGAATCGGACATTCCTGCGACCTGCGATGCCGCAAAGCATCAACAGCTTGTCATAAACGTCGCGTTTCACGCCACCATCTTTCGGTTGCATTGCGATTCGCAATCAAATTTTGCGACGCAACCGACAGTTGCGCGGCGCGAAGTTGACTTCACGGGTCTTTTACGGCAATAGAAAAAACCCTTGGAATTCCAACGATTCCAAGGGTTTCGAATGGAGCGGATGACGGGAGTCGAACCCGCCTTTAAAGCTTGGGAAGCTTTCGTTCTACCGATGAACTACATCCGCAAGGTTGTGCCTTTTGGGCACGAAACTTCAGTTTAGCACGCAACGGATGCGTATGCGGACACAGACCGACATGCGATACCAATTTTCCGCAATATCACGAAGACTCAACCACGCGGCCGCTGCGAATAGTCGCGAGAATATCTGCCAGCCGAGCCGCCCGAATCATGCGCGGATCCATACTGCGTTCCAAATTGCGGCCCACCGGCACCAGCCATCGCAGAACGTCCGCCTTGCCGAATATCCGCCGCCGCAACGCCGCTCGTGGCATAGCCACCGGCCAAATATCCGGACTGCACGCCCTGCTGACGCATCTCCTGCCCCATCTGCATCAGCCGCGCAATGCGATCCGAGGTCGGCGGGTGCGTAGAAAACAGCTTGGAGAAACCTTCCGCCGAAAACGGATTGGCGATCATCATCGCAGCCACCGACTGCGTTCCCGCGGTCTTCTTCATCGGCATCGCGGCCGCGCCGCCGGAAATCTTGTTCAACGCGGAAGCGAGCGCCTCCGGATCTTCCGTAAGCATGGAACCATCTTCGTCAGCATCATATTCTCGCGTACGTGAAATCGCCATCTGAATAAGCGAAGCGGCAATTGGCGCAAGAATCGTACTCAACAGCACACCCAGCAATCCCAAGCCGCCGGAATCGGAACCTTCGCGGTCGTCACGGGAACGGCCGCCGCCGAAATACATGAGCGAATATCCGAGATACGAGATGACGGTGGCCATGGCGGACGCAATCGCGGATGTCAGGATGTCGCGGTTATAGACGTGCATGAGCTCATGACCGAGAACGCCGCGGATTTCACGTTCGTTGAGCATCTGCAGAATGCCCTGTGTGCAGCACACCGCTGCATGACGCTCGTTACGTCCCGTGGCGAACGCGTTGGGACTCATGGTCGGAGCGATGTAGATGCGGGGCATCGGTTTGCCCGCCTTCGCCGACAGCTCGCGGACGATCTTATACAGCACGGGGGCTTCCTGCTCGGTTACCGGCTGCGCGTGCATGCTGGCGATCGCCAGCCTGTCGGAAAACCAGTAGGATGCGAACGTTGAGCCAAGTCCGATGAGAATGTAGATACCAAGTGTGCGCTGACTGCCACCGGTCGCCCACCAGATAAGCATGATGACGCCCCACATCAACGCGAATAACAGCGTTGTCTTCAAGCCATTGCAATGGCCATGCACCTGCAATTTGCCGTTCATGGGCACCAGCGTAGAAACGGAGTCTGAGTTTTTGCTGGATATGCGCTGGAGACTGGGCCGTGGGAAGGACTAGGGGCAGTTGCGGAAGTTCGCACGCTCAGCTTCTCCCGGATGTCCGATTCTGGCGAAACGGACAAGCAGCAGGTCTTTCGCGCACATTACTTGTCCGATTCACCAGAAGCGGACAAGTACAGGATAAAAAAACGTCTTGGGTGTCCGATTCTCCAGAATCGGACACCCAAGACGCATGAAAAAAGTCTGAAACCTATCGGACCGGGTTTCAAACACCCACCTTAGGCGTGGGCCAGAGCGCGCATCTGCTCCGGGTCGATGACCTTCTTATGCTCGCGACCTTCCTTCGCACCTTCGGCACGTTCGAACGCGTCGACCTTCTTCCAACCGGCGAAGTCAATCGGCTTGACTCCACGGGAGGCCAGCAAACGGTCGATGGATTCCGGATCGCGGTCCGCCGCCACACGACCACCTTCGGCTGCCTTGGACAGATCCTCCAGCATGTTGGTGACGATGAGCAGCGCGTCGGACTTGGTGGAGCCGATCAGTCCGACCGGGCCGCGCTTAGCCCAACCGGTGGCATACAGACGTTCACGCACCTGCGCGCCGTCCTCGGCCGAAGCGGTCGTGGTGATGCGTCCGTCACCGTTCGCGTTCGCCAGATGCGCGTAACGCTCGTCGTACGCGATGCCCGGCGCGGTGGCCGGCTTGTAGCCGATCGCATGGTACACGGCCTGCACCGGATACTCCTCGAACTCGCCGGTGCGGCTCATCTTGCCGTCAGCCGACGTTTCGGTCTTCTCCACGCGAATGCCAACGACCTTGCCGTCCTCGCCCAGCACTTCGACCGGCGCGGAATTGAAGTGCACATAATACTTGCGATCAGCCGTATTACCCTCGTAATCCACGTCACCGTCATCTTCCATGTCTTCCGCCATCTCACGAATCGTGAACAGCTCTTCGACCATCTGACGGGTCAGCTTGTCTTTGCCGGCCTCTTCAATCGTGTCTTCATCCAAATCGAAATCGTCTTCGTTAATGATCAGCTGCACTCCCGGCAGCTTCTCCATCTCACGCAATTCCTGTACGGAGAACTTGGCTTGCGCCACACCGCGGCGGATGAACAGGTGCAGCACGCGAGCCTTGTTCGCCTTGACACCCTCGTACACATTGTCTGGAATGTCAGTGCGTTCCTTCAGATCGTCGGCATTGCGCATAAGTTCGCGCGCCACATCCATGGCCACGTTGCCACCGCCGATCACGGCGACTTCCTCAGCGTCGAGCGGCCACTCGCGAGCGCCGGTCGGATAACCGTCGTACCATTCCACAAACTTGGCTGCGCCATACACGCCATCCAAGTCGGCGCCCGGCAGTCCAAGCGGCTTGTCTTCAACGGCACCGGTGGCGAACAGCACGGCATCGTAACGCTCAAGCAGCTCGTCGAGGGTCACATCCTTGCCGAATTCCACGTCGCAATATAGGTGGATGTCGGGGTTGTCGAGCGTCTTTTCGAGCGCCGACGCGATGAATTTGATGGACGGGTGGTCGGGGGCCACTCCGTAGCGCACCAGGCCGAACGGCACAGGCAGCTTTTCGAACAGGTCGATGCGCGCGGCAGTGCCGAGGCCAAGCCCCTCGCCGAGCTTCTTCAACTGGCGCAGGAAAATGTCAGAGGAGTAGACGCCTGCAGGGCCGGCACCGATTACAGCAATACGAAGTTCATTAGTTTCAGTCACGCGCTCTAGCCTAATGCATTCCCTGCATTTGCGACAGGGGTGCTTATGCACTTTCTTACGACTTCTTCGCCTTGTGCGTACTGGCGTTGGTGTTTGCACTGAATCCAGATGAATCCAACGTGTGGCTGCATTAATCGTACGCAATGAGCGCGGCAGATGCACGTACAATCGCAAGTAGTCGCAGAATCGCGGGATGTAGGAATCCGAAATATCGGAATTCGCCCATCCCGCAATCGCAAGCAAGTACTTATCAAGTACCAAGCAATCGTAAGAAGGTGGCAATGCGCATTCACATCACATATACCGGCGGCACCATCGGCATGATTGACTCGCCGAACGGCCTGATTCCGGGAGCCGACACTCGCGGATGGCTGTTCCGCCTGCTGGAGGACGCGCACATGGACGCAAGCCTGTTCACGTTCACCGAGCTTGATCCGCTTATCGACTCGTCGAACGCGACGCCTGACAATTGGCAGACGATGGTTGATGACTTGCGTGCGCATCATGATGATGCCGACGCGTTCGTGGTGCTGCATGGCACCGACACGATGAGCTATTCGAGCGCCGCGATTTCGTATGCACTGGCTGGTTTCGGCAAACCGGTGATTTTCACGGGCTCGCAGCATCCGATCGGCAAAATCGAATCGGATGCCATTGCGAATGTCACGGGCGCGCTGAACGCCGCGATGAGCGGACGATTCCACGGTGTGGGACTGTTTTTTGGACATCACCTGTTTGCCGGAAATCGCGTGAGCAAGTCGTCAAGTTGGGCGTTTGAAGGATTTTCGGCGCCTTCCGTCGGACCGCTGGCTCGTACGGGCATGCCATGGCATTGGTATGCGGACGATGTTGCTTCGGTCGGTTGCGGCTGGACGTCACCTCAGCCTTACTCCCGTCACGATGTTGCTGTGATTGATATGGCGCCCGGCATTTCCGCGGCGCGATTGGAAGCGATGCTTACGCCACGTCCGGAAGCGGTATTGCTGCGCGCGTACGGCGTCGGCAATGTGCCGAGCGACGAACCGGGATTGACCGATGTGATTGCCGACGTGCTGCATGACGATGTTCCCGTTGTGATCGCGTCGCAATGTCAGCAGGCGGAAGTGTTGCTCGGCCATTACGAGACGGGCGATGCGATCGCTCGTGCCGGCGCGATCGGAGCCGGTGATATGACGCTGGAAGCCGCGTATGCGAAAATCATGTTCCTGCTGTCACAAGGCGTGACCGGAGCCGACTTTGGCAAGTGGATGCGCGTATCGATCGCTGGAGAAATCTCGCCAAGCTCGTTGTAAACGCTTCCCCAAAACGCCGCGCATGACACCGCTCCCCGCAATCACGCGGATTCGCCGCGGTCGAAAAGCACAGTGAGCGCCCACAGAATGCTGACCACGTCGATCACCTCCTGCATGAATGCGCCAACGACCACGGGAATCAGGTTGAATGCGGCTGCGACCATGCCGATGATGGCGAGGCCGAGACCGATCAACACCGCCTGAAGCATCACGTTTTTCGTGCGGCGTGCGATGGCGATGGCACGCGGCACAGAGGCGATGTCATCATTCATGATGACCACTTGCGCGGATTCGGAAGCTGCGGTGGACGTGCCGTCGGTCATGGCCATGCCGATGTCGGCGACTGCAAGTACAGGAGCATCGTTGACGCCGTCGCCGACCATCATGGTGACTTGGCGATTCCTGGATTCGCCAGTTATACGCCGCATGATGCGGGCGGGCATGGACTGGTTTTGATGCGTGGACTCGGTGGCGTTCTTAACAGCGGCAACCTTATCTTCAGGGAACAGCTCAGATTGCACGTCATCGATACCGACCTCATTTGCGATGATGCGAGCGGACGCGGCCTTGTCGCCGGTAAGCATGGACAGCTCCTTGATACCAAGCTCATGCAGACGGGCCAAGGAACGTTTCGCATTCGCACGGGGCACGTCGCGAAGCACGATGCGGGCGGCCAGTTTGCCGTCAATCGCCACGTATGCGGCCATCTCGTCCGGCGCAAGCGGAGCGAACAGCGAGTTTGCGGTTTCGGACTTGCGGACGGGCGTCGTCTGCGACGTCTCAGCGGAAGGGGTGATGAAGGGGGCTACAACTGCAGACTGCACATCGTCAGACATTCCGTCTCGCACTCCTAGAGTGTCCGATTCGGCAGAATCGGACACGTCGCGTTCACCCGACGCATGCAGGACCGGCGTGAATCCGGATCCGTCGGCCGTCACATACGCAAAACGCCCCACACGCACCCGATGCCCATTCACTTCGCCGGAAACACCTTTGCCTGAATCCTCCACAACGTTCTTCACCACCGGATAGTCGCGCCCATGCCCAGACAGATCACGCTCAGCGCACAACCGCTGCCCCGACGTATACCGCGCGTACAAGTCGTTCATGGCCTTGCGCCCGGCCGCCGCAATGCCTTTCGACAGAATGTGCACCGAGTAACTTTCCACCACACCGGCCATCATGAGAATATGGTCTTCATTGAACGGCGAACTCGTTTCGAACGGCTTCTCCACGCGCACGACCTGCGGTTGCTTGACGGTAAGCGTGCCGGTTTTATCGAAGAAAATATGCGATACGCGACCTAGATTTTCCAACACGTCCTGTGCTTTAATCAGGATTCCCGCTTTGGCAAGACGCCCTGTTCCAGCCACATACGCAACCGGTGCGGCAATCAGAAGCGGGCAAGGCGTGGCGAGAACCAGCACCTGCGCAAATCGCAGCGGCAATCCGGAAACCGCCCATGCAATCCCAGCAATCGCAAGCGAAAGCACGGTAAACGGCACTGCAAGCATATCCGCGGTCTTCACGACAGCGGGGCGCGACTCTTGCGCCGACGAAACCAGCTCGAGAATCTTCTGATACTGCGAATCCTGCGCAAGTTGCGTGGCACGCATGGTCAACGTGGTCGAGCCATTGACTGCGCCAGACATCACGCGAGCGCCCGCATACACTTCACGCGGCACAGGCTCGCCATTGATGTTGCTCAGGTCCAGCGTGGCCACGCCCGACAGCAACTCGCCGTCTACAGGCACTGTTTCGCCAGGCAGAACCAGAATCACGTCGCCGAGCCGCACTTGATCGACGGGGACCGTTTCGAAGCGCTCTCCAGCCGCATCATACGTTTGCGAAGCATCTTTTGTGTCCGATTCTGGAGATTCGGACACATAATCATGCTTTCCACCGTCTTGGTTGTCCGTTTCTGCAGAATCGGACATTCTGACGGCACGGAATCCGTCGGCTGTCACGTCGGCCGTATGCTCGCTGCCCGTCGCATGCACATGCCCGCGCACTCCCGGCAACGCAACCACGTGCGCGGTTCGGGGCGCCGCGTCAATCAGCGCAGTCAGGTTGCTTTCGGCCTTCGACTGTGCGAATTCCTCGATCGCCTCGCCGGATGAGATCATCAGCACCACGGCCCAAGCAGCCCAATACTCCTGCACTGCAACCGTCGACGCAATCGCAACGACCGCCAGCAGATCAACGCCAACATGGCCGTGCCGCAGATCGTCGATCATGCTACGCACCGTCACCACAATCGTGTATGCGACCAGCGCGATCACTATCCACTGTCCAACACCCGGATTAAACGCGCTCAGCCAACCAAAGCCAGCATGCAAATCGTGAGAAACCCACGCAGCCTCGCCCCACGGCCTCCACTCCCCCAGCAATGCCAACGGAATCGCGGCCAGAATGGTGATCGGCAATAACGGAACCTGCTTGCACAGTCGCCAGCAAATATCGATGATTCTACGCATGAGAATCTCCTTACGCTCGTATCGGACGCCTTGTTAACCCATCGGCGCCTCGCCCGCGCGAGCCATCGATACACGGCGTAAAAAGATATTTCCAGCGTAGCAAACATTTGCGATTTTCGTGTCGCAATTGCCAAAAATAGAAAAGCAGGACTGTACGATTGTTCGCACAGTCCTGCTTCTGCTTTTAACTTTTATTGGTTTTCCGCGGTTTTAACGTTCTTGCGATTAAGCAACTCCAGTCGCGTCTTCGCCGTCAGCCTATCGGGTGGTCATCACCCTTATTGCAGCCCGCCGCAGCCGACCGCAGCCATCCACGGCCAACCGCGGCGGTCCGTCGTGCTTTACCACAGGCCGAACGGGTCGAACAGGCCGCCTCCGTCACCGTAGCCGTTGCTACCATTGCCGTCGCTCTGTCCATTTCCGTTGCCGCTATTGCCGCCGTTACCGTCGTTACCGTAACCGTTGCCGTTCTGGCTCTGGCCATCATTGCCGTTGTTCTGCTGGTTCTGACTGTTGGAGGAGTTCGTCTGGGATTCCTCTTGGTCAAGCGTCACGTCAAGCTCCATGGTGTTGCCGTCGCGCACGACCGTCAATGTCACCTTGTCATTCATGGCGGAGGCGCGCACGTAGCCGAGCAGCGAATAGTTGTTGTTCACCGCCTTGCCGTTGAACGCCACGATGGAGTCACCAGCCTTCACTCCGGCCTTGGCTGCCGGGCTGTTGTCGACCACGGACTGCACCTGCGTGCAACCGCGGGTCACGCCGTCCGCCTCAACCGTGGAGCTCTTGATGGTAACGCCGAGCGCCACATGCTGCACGGTGCCGTTGTCAATGATTTCGTTGGCCACACGCTTTACCAGGTTCGATGGAATGGCGAAGCCGATGCCGATGGATCCGGCTGTGCCAGAAGACGTTGTGGTGGATGCGATGGACGAGTTGATGCCGATCACCTGACCGGCCGCATTGAAGGTCGGACCGCCAGAATTGCCTGGGTTGACAGCCGCGTCGATCTGCACGGCGTTGGTGACGATGTCGTTGTTGTTGTCATCGGCCACGGTCACCGGGCGGTTGAGCGCGGAAACGATGCCGACGGTTGCGGTGTCATCGTAGCCGAGCGGGTTGCCGATGGCCATCACGGATTCCCCCACGGCAAGATTGTCGGAATCGGCAAATTCCGCGGCCTTCAGACTGCTCGGAGGATTATCGAGCTTGATTACGGCCAGATCGGTGGTGGTGTCAGTGCCGACGATTTGCGCTGAGTAGATGGTGCCGTTGGCAAGCGTCACTTGAATCTGCTTCGCGCCGGAAATCACATGGTTGTTGGTGACGATGTAGCCTTTGTCGCTGATGATTGCACCGGAGCCTTTGGCGCTGCCGTCGCTGGTTGCCACGTCAATGGACACCACAGAATCGGACACTTCTTTCGCCACTGCGCTCCAGTCTGCGGCCTCGCCGGATTTGGCTTTCGCCGAACCAGATCCGGACGTGTTGGATTTCACGCTGGTCAGTGAGCTGGAGGTGGGTACGGTCACCCATCCATTGGTGATTGCCGCGTAGCCGACTCCGAGGCAGAGGACCGCGGAAACAAGTGCCGCCACCACGCCGGTCATCACATGACCGGTCACGCCGGAAGCGAACTTCGGCTTGGCTGCAGCGCCATTTTGCTGCGGGGTACCGAACGGATTACCGTTATTCGGATTTTCAAACGGATTACCATTATTCGGATTATTCGGCCCGGCCGGCGGCACGTTGGCACCGCCTTGCGCCGTGGGCTTCATGAACGGATTACCGTTATTCGATTGCGCGTTCTGCTGATTGTTCTGCTGATTTCCACCCACATACGGATTTCCGAAGAAAGGATTGCGAGGCCGCTGC
>OGRI01001696.1_pt1 | contig 17631 bp, 17 predicted proteins | sample 1553391 | NCBI WGS metagenome assembly OGRI01 (sample SAMEA2580052, study PRJEB22360) | human gut metagenome | reverse complement strand
GATTTACTCATCGTTGGAGGCACTGTTAAACATAAATGTCATCGCCACATTAGAATATATTTTTGTTCCTTGCGCTATGCGCCGTATTTGATTGTGGAACACTGTAGAGGAAAAGCAATAACCAAGAAATCCTTTGGCTGTCTGCTCGTTGTTGTCACGTCCATGAATTGTGTGAAGCCCACACACAACCTTTTTACCATCTAAATTGTAAAACTCAACAACCTTAGCAACTTCATTTGTATCTTCTGATGCGTCTGCAAAAGCAACATCGCCCTCCTTGCATAATTCGTACTTTTTAGGCACATTACCATCTTTGATGCTTGGCAATTCATCCATTGTCAAATCCACTAAAGTAGGAAGCCCAACATGGATTAAGCCATAATGTAGGTTATAAGGCTCGTTTGATTCGTATTCTAACTGCTCCCAGCTAAGAGAATTAGTTGAATAGAAGTCAAGCAAGTCAGAAACTCTAATGCATTCCCATTCCTCCGTAAACTCCGGAAATCGCAAAGCCGGAACATTAAGGACTTTCTTATCTTTATTGTCTGCCATAGTCATCATTCTTTAATTTTGTTGATAAGTTCGGTTGCCGTGATGTCACGCATCAGGGTAAAGCCAAACCACTTTTTACCCAAATCTTTGATGGATGCTCCTATGTGGTAAACCTCATCGTCCACAAGCAAGAAGCGGTCATGCGCTTTATTAAATAGCTTTATCTCTATGAGTGGATATTGGGCGTTATGGCGGTCAACATCCAACTGGAACTGGCTACTGATATGTTGCGTGTAGATGGTTGCCGTTACACCGTTTTTCCTTTTGTCGAGCAAGGTAAGCACAGTGTCATCCACATAGTTGTCAATAAGCACGATTGAACGCATGGCTTTTCGCATTAAATCGGACACGAAACGGTAGGCATCAAACACTTGCCCGTCATAGAATATGCCTTGTATGGGTGGAATGTTTGCGTCCAGTCGCTTGAATACTTCATCAATGCGCTTATCCGTTACTTCTTGATGCTGTTTCATTTCCAGTTGATGATATTCTATCGTTTCAAGCCGTTGGAACAGTTGGGCATTGGTTGCTATGAAACGGCGCATGGACACAAAAGCTCTCATGATGCGAATATTCACATCTACGGCAGTTTGTGATTTCAAGACAGAGCTAAGCATGGCAATGCCTTGCTCCGTAAAAGCGTAAGGCAATCTTCTGTCGCCGCCCCAACTTGAAGTCGCATTTTGCGACTTCAAGATTTCAACATCATCCTTGCTGAGTTGGAACATGAAGTCATCAGGGAATCGCTCGATATTGCGTTTTACCTGTTCATTAAGACGCTTTGTTTCCACTCCGTACAACTGAGCCAAATCCCTGTCAAGCATGACTTGCTGGCCTCTGATTACCCGAATCATCGGCTTTATGTCAATAACCTCTGGTAACTGGTCGCAATTTGCGACCGATTCGCTTGTCTTGCTTTCTATATTTTCCCTTTCTTTTGCCATAGCTTATCAATCTTGATGTCACAATTTGCGACTTCAAATTTCACATTCAGAATTATACAATTCCCAACTCTTTCAGATATACGTCAATCTCCTTATCCAACTCGGCACGTTTAGCCTCTAATTCTTTGATTTCCGCCATTACTGCCTTGATGTCAATCGGTTCTTCTTCCTCAAACGTATCAACGTAACGAGGGATGTTCAGGTTATAATCGTTGTCGGCTATCTCTTGCAGCGTGGCAAGGTGACTGTACTTTTCTATTTCCTTACGGTCACGATAGGTTTCGACTATCTTTTGGATGTGTTGCGGACGAAGCTTGTTTTGGGTTTTGACTTTCTCAAACTCCTTGCTTGCGTCAATAAACAAGATGTTATCATCCTCCTTACGGCATTTCTTCATCACAAGGATGCAGGTAGGTATGCTTGTACCATAGAAAATGTTGGCTGGCAAACCGATGATGGCATCAATGTAATTTTTCTTTTCGATAAGGAAACGGCGGATTACGCCCTCGGCATTACCACGGAACAAAACGCCATGAGGTGCAACGCAAGCCATTGTGCCGCCCTCATTCAAGTGGTATATCATGTGGAGGATGAAAGCGTAATCGGCGGTTTTCTTCGGTGCAAGCCGTCCGGCCTTGCTGAAACGGTCATCGTTGTTGTACTTATCGGCTGCACTCCATTCTGCGGAGAACGGAGGATTAGCCACTACCGCATCGAACTGCTTATCACCAAAGGCATCCCATTCCAACGTATCACCGTTCTCTATCTTGAAATTGCTGAACTTAATGCCATGCAGCAGCATATTCATTCGGGCAAGGTTGTAGGTGGTCGGATTCTTTTCCTGTCCGTAAATATCCACCGCGTGACCCACCTTTACCGCACGGAGAAGCAACGAGCCACTACCGCAAGTCGGGTCATACACATTGCGAAGCCGTGCATGACCGATAGACACTATCTCTGCCAATATCTGACTGACCTCCTGCGGCGTATAGAACTCCCCGGCTTTTTTCCCGGCTCCAGCGGCGAACTGACCAATCATATACTCATAAGCATCACCAAGTATATCAATCTCATTCGATGCTTCCACACCAAACTTGATATCGTCCAATGCCAACAAGACATTACTAACAAGCGTATTCTTGTCGTCTGCCGTCTTGCCCAACTTGGGTGAAGCGAGGTCTATATCAGAGAACAGACCGCCGAAATCTTCCTCACTGTCATGCCCCAATGTGCTGTCCTCGATGCGCTTCAACGAGCGTTCAAGGATGGGCAATATGTTTTCTTTCTTCTTTATCCGGTCTATTACCGATGAAAAGAGGTAAGGCGGTTCTATGAAGTAGCCGACACCTTCCAGACATTGCTTTTTCAGTTCCTCCTGCAGTTCGAGGGCATCTTCATCCTCCATAGTCCACAACTCCTTGAATGAAACTTCGTCATCCACCAGGGCACTGTTGGCGTATGCCTCTATTTTCTCCGAAAGGTATTTGTAGAAGATGAAACCCAAAGTGAAATACATGAAATCACTGGCCGACATATTGCCGCGCAACTTATTGGCTACTTCCCAAAGCTGATCACGGAGTTTCTGTTGTAATTCTTCGCTCATATAATTTTCTATTCTATGTTATCTATATCGTTTTCTTCTGATGCTGTTTCTGCATTCTCTATCGCGCTACGCAAATCGTCTAATACTTTTCCTTTATATGAAAAATATTTTGCTCCTTGATAAGCTCCTGATGCATTCCTCTTATCTTCCGGCATGAAAGTGCCGACAAAAGGAGAAAGCTTGTAAATACGACCTTCGTATTCAATGGAATCGTCACTGGCAACTTTTACCTCTGTGTTTGTGGGCATAAAAGTAATATGTTCTCCTATCTTTATGCCTACCATGCTGAACTTAAAGCGTCCACGCCTAACAGTTCGTTTATGGTCATCAGATTGTCCGTTTGGTTTCTCATTATTCGTTATGGGCTTGTTGTCTTTATAAACCGTGACAACAGCGTCCTCTATCATCTTTGCAATGTCATAAAAAATGTCCAGTGCTATTTGCGGAGCGACATTGAAAAATTCCCGGTTCTGTCTGATGCGTAAATCGGTCAAACGGTCAATGGTTTTATGGACGTGTTTTTCGACCTCATTGTATTTTACGGTCTTGATAGTTGCATATATCTCAAATGGCAAAGGCACGGCGGTATTGTCAAGTTCCTTTGAACGCACATCAACTGGACGTGAACTTTTACCAATCTTTACCCAATCCTCACGAAAACTGGGATTGGTCAAGATATACACATATCCCGGTTCTTTTGTCTTATCCATATCCTTTAGTCCCAACTAAATGTTCTTATTATGTTCCCCAATCTATCCATAATTCTCGTAAGAGCCTTTCGGGTCTTAATCAGTCCGAGGTGTTTCTCCTTGAGTGCCTGTTGTATGATTTCCGGCTGCTCTTTCTGGAGGTAGTCATACTCTTTCAGATAATGGTCGAGCACTTCCGAAGAAAGTCCTTCGTCTTGTGCCAAAGAGTTCACAGCCTTTTCACGTTCGGCCGATATATAGCGGTTAAGGCGTTCTTCCAGTTCACTTGTGCCGTCTGCCTTTTGCCGCTGTATCATGAAGTTCTCTTTGTCTTCGTCCACATTCTTTTGGATGAAGCCGTCGATGAGCTTTGCCTTGCTACGCATTTCGGCATCCTTAATCATCGTATCAATAATGTTCTTACGACGCTCAAGATAGTCGTTGCTGTATGGATCAAGGTTGGCAATCAATTCAAGGATGTAGGCAACATTGATGATATCGCTATGCAGAAGTTCAAGGCAAAAATCAATATCTTCCAATCCTTGGCTATTCCCGTATGGAACAGGATCTTCAGCAACAACCGAAGGTGTGACTGGAGGCTCGATAAATCCGACAGTAATGTCGAGGTACTTGCTCTTATAATCGTTGAATTGCTGTTCGGTCATGCCAAGGTCGTTAGCTTCATCACTGTAATCTTCGTATATCTGAATCTCTGCGTGCTTGCGGATGATTTCACGGAAAGCCAGCACAAAGTCTTTCTTGTCCTTCTCGCTCTGCAGCAAGTCAATGCTACCTGGCTCCGGGTATTTCTGCAAAAAGTCCGTTGCCAACTGCCGGTATTGCCGTTTCACTTCCTCAAACGGAGGACGGACAATATCCTCGGGGTTATTAGAATTGCTGAATAGTTTTATAGCCGTATCGACATTGTTTTTCAAATCACGGAAGCATATAATCTTGCCGAAACGCTTTTTTTCATTCAAGACACGGTTGGTTCGGCTGAACGCTTGCAGTAACCCATGATACTCCAAGTTCTTGTCTACATAAAGTGTATTCAGTTTCTTGCTATCGAATCCGGTAAGGAACATACCCACGACAAGGCAGAGGTCAAGCGGTTTCATGTCCGACCGTTTCTTTTTCATGCGTAGGTTGATGTCATCGTAATAGGCACGAAAGTTCTCGGTGGTGAACGCTGTGCCGAACATTTCATTGTAATCATCCATAATGGCTTGCAGTTCGTCAGCTCCTCCAATGCTTTGATTTGCGAACTGTCCCGTATTCATCCCGGTTTGCTCATCGTCCTGACTGCTGTTGGCGGCATAAGTAAATACAGCACCGATACGGATCTCAGGCTTGAGAGACTTAAAAATCTTATAGTAACTGATAAGCATCGGTACGGACTGCACGGCAAACAGTGCATCAAACTCACCATCAAATGTTGACTTATTGAAATTATTGAGGATGAATTTGGCTATTTCCTCCATGCGGTGCGTATCGTCATTTCTCACTGCTTCGTTGCCGTTATAATACTCCACCAGGAACCCCAGCACATTTTCATCGGCAATCGCATCCTTGATAAGATACTGATGCAGACAGTTGCCGAATATCTCTTTGGTCGTATGCCCGTCCACGGCATTCTCCGTGAAGATAGGCGTACCCGTGAAACCGAATACCTGAGCGTTGTCGAAGAATTTCATTATCCGCTTATGGCTCTCTCCAAAGTGACTTCTGTGACATTCATCGAATATCATCACGATCCGTGAATGGCGTATGGCTTCTATCTTGTTGCTGTACCAAGTCTTGCTGACTGCCGCATTGAGTTTCTGTATAGTGGTAATAATTATCTTGGAGTTGCTCTGCAATCTTTTTACCAGTTCATCCGTATTATCCGTACCGTCCACTGCACCCGGCTCAAATGCTTCATATTCCGATTGGGTCTGTGTGTCAAGGTCATGGCGGTCTACAACAAACATCACCTTGTCCACATCATTCAGTTCGGAAACGAGTTGCGCAGCCTTGAATGAGGTCAATGTCTTTCCTGCTCCCGTGGTGTGCCAGATATAGCCGTTGTCGTTGGAATTTTTCACCTTGTCCAATATCTTTTCCACGGCATAGAACTGATACGGACGAAGCACCATCAGACATTTGTCACCCTCATGAAGCACAATATACTTACCGATAATTTTTCCGAGAGTGCATTTCTCCAGAAAGAACGAGGCAAACATATTCAATTCATTGAACGGATGATTGGCTGCATCCGTCCAATTGAAAGTAAACTTGTAACCGCTATTCGGATTGTTGGCGAAGTAACGGGTATTTACACCATTGGATATGACAAACAGCTGGACATAGTCGAATAGCCCGTGAAACGAAGTCTTATGGTAACGTTGTATCTGGTTGTATGCCTGCTTGAGTTCCACGCCACGACGTTTCAACTCAATCTGCACCAATGGCAGGCCGTTTATAAGAATAGTCACATCATAGCGGCATTTCTTTCGTCCCTCCACCGTGATTTGGCTGGATACCTGGAATTCATTCTGACACCATTGCTGACAGTCAAGAAACTCTACCCATATTCGTTTGCCGTCCGCTGTGTCAAGCGAATAAAGGTCTCGGAGTTTCTTTGCCTTCTCAAAACGTGTGCCCCCTTCAAGGTAGATGAGTATCTTGTCAAATTCTTCATCCGTAAACTCGGTGCGACCGTGCTCTGTCAGCCGCTTACGGTTATGTATCTCCAACTGCCGTTTGAAATTGGCTTGAAGATTTTTCTCCTCCGCTATTTGGACAAACTCATAGTCCATTTGCTGAAGCGTAGCGATTAAGCCGTTTTCCAATGCGGCTTCACTTTGTATTGCCATATTCTTGAAAATTATCAGGATTAGCGCGTTTTTCTACATGAATCAACTCTCTTACATCCACATTCAAAACTTCAGCGATACGAAACAATGTTTCGAGATCGGGCTGTGATGTATTTGTACACCAACGGGACACAGAACAGGTATTCTTACCAATCTGCTCAGACAGCCATTTTGCCGTCCTGTTTTGCTCAACAAGTACTACCTTTATTCTATTTAGTTGCTTCATACAGAAAAAACTTATAGTTTGATGCAAAAGTACAAAATTTAATTGTATGGCTGTCAATAAAAGAGCTGATTAATCCTTAAAACTCTCAAACAAGCAATTAATAGACATTAAACAAGCTGACTTCATTAATATCTATTATTGGAGTAAAACTATTCCTTAGCCAATCAGTGCAAATCTCATGTTGAGGAAAAGCGTCTTTATACACATCTTTTACCCAATCATTATTCCATAATTCTACATCAAATTCGTCATTTACAATCTTACATATCTTTTCTGAGTATGTAATAGGGTGAGGTAATCTATATGTGATGTGTTGCATCCAAATTTGAATTTCACCAATATTAGGAAATCGTTGAAACTTTGTATAGATATCATTAACAATTCGTTCTCGTTCATCAGTAGTTGCTATCTTACTGATAAGTTTACTAATAATAGCAAGAATAATTTTATAGGTTTTTGGACTTGAAAGTGCAATATCTGCAAAAATGGATATTAAAACACGCACATCTCCACATACCGCAAATTTGCTAATCAATCGTTGCGCAAATATTGTCAAAAGTTTTATCAATGTTCCGCTATTTGGATAATTCTTTGAAAACTGATGAATATAAAGTGCCTCTTGTTGAAGATTTGACATAACCGAATATATTTTTTCTGTGACTTTCTGTATATTGGTACGCCAAAAACATAAGCCTTCTTGTCTGGTTTTATAGCTTCACTTATTACTTCTTCTGTCAGATATGTCTTTTTTACATTCAACTGAAAGTTAAGTTCAGAAAGCACCTCTTGAAGAAGAAAAACAATACGTTCTGTCTCTTCTTTTGAATTACAAAATATACGGTAGTCATCTCTATATCTAACAATATGGAAATTAGTTATTCCTTCTGAATTTAGTTTATTATCAAGTTCCTTATCTGCATATGCAAGGACCATTTCGGCGATAAAGTCAGATAATGTACTTCCTTGAGGGATGCCATTTGTCTGCCCATGTTGCATACCTTGTATATAATGATCTATAATATTCCCTAACAATCCTTTGCTTTGTCTTTTTTCTTTAGCCTTTTCTTTTCCCATCAGAGCCCATGCAATTGTATGTGTATATATAGAACTATAGCAATTTGTTATATCCGTAACAAACATATATCTGTATGATAAAGATAATTCTATACTTCTCTGCTCTACATTCTCCCACCAGGAACTAACAGATGCTGCAGAATGTGATTTGTCAGTTTTCCTTTTTACTTTGGGTATACTTGCAACCTCAATATTAGGAACAGACAATGTAGAAAATCTATCTTTTATCTGTTTCCAATTACTTGGTGTCGTCATTTCTCTGACAAGTAAATAGTAAAGATAAGGATTTATCAATTGAATGGATCTATATGAATATTGCGCATCCTTTTTGACTAATATTTTGTGATTTACATTCTCATAATCAGATGGCATTTTATCTGATTCTTTTAGAATTTCGTTTAAGCCTTTTGTCCCTATTGTTCTTTGAACATAATCAATTATAGGCGTAAAATCAATATACACAGGAAATTGCATATTGCAATAATTTTGAGATTCTAAAAAATATTGTTTAGCCTTTGTATATGAGAGATCAAGAACTGTTTTCATTATCATCAAATTTAGAATTATTGCAAATAATTATCCTGTTTGTGGTTACAACCTAAATCATTCGTCCGATTTCTCAAATCCTTCCGAGGCATTTGCCACTAACACCTTTCCTATTTCCAACTGCAAGAATTTAGGTAGCTGAAGCAATTTTGTCATAAGTTGGCTGTAAGTGAACTCAACCTTGGTATCCAGTATTGGTTCCTCTACAATGCTCGTGTCAATTCTTTCTACAGACTCAGATCCTTCAATGAAATCGGAATAGTCAGGATTCTCAGGCCAATTTTCTATCGTACCATCACTGTTAATCCTTAAACGGATATAGTCTCCACAATCATCTGAATCCGGAATCAGGCCGTTTGGCACATAACCGGCAATCTTACATATCACCTTTTTATCTTTATCGAGCAGGAAATATGTTCCGCTGTCGCATATCTTGGCCTGCAGGTACAGATCCCCATATTCAGGCTTCCAATTCAGCAGTTTATGTGTTTTCAAGTCGATTATTCATGACCACATACCTTTAGAAACTAACGGATATTTGTTCTCGTATAGTTCTCCCATCCAGGCGTCCGTATAACTGCACATTTCCTCGTTATACGGGAAATATATCATAAGATAGTGCGCAACCTCGCTCAATTTCTTTTTCTCAATGCCAATCAAAATCTGTTTTGCCATAATCAGTAAATATTAGCTGATACTATTCAAACTTCACCATATCCGCCAACTGGACAAAATAATCGTTTGACCAGATGTCGAGTTCCTTGGGATTTCTAACAAAGGGAAGAACATCGCTTTTTACCTGATTGATGTTTGCCGAAGCCAATCTGTCTTTCAACTGAGACATGAATGCCTCCCTCCCGATCTCTTCATTGTTGAACTGATGAATACGCTCTGCGAGATGGGCAAAATCAAGAGGCACATTGTGGCGTACATACCATTCGAAATCATACCAGTCACGGCCTTTCACCCTGCTTTTCCACCCTCTGTACACCAGTGCGTGCATCTTCCCGGCAAACAAATCCGGCAAGGTGAAACAGCGTGTCATGAAGGAGTGAGGCTGTAGAAGCAGCTTTTGCTCAGTCTTGAAATTCAACGGTGGCTGGGTATCAACTTCAATTTTGATTTTTATGGATTTATCGGTCTGGAAAGACACGTCATATACATCCGTATTGTCTTTTAGGAAAGCAGATTCCACTTTACCAAATCCCATTTTATCTTTCTTTTTTATCTCCACCTCACGACCGACAATGGCAAATTCATCTATTATCGGCTGGAAGTATTTCGTGAAATCGAACTTGCCATCGGGAGCCAGGAGGGAAAAATCCATATCCTCGCTGAAGCGTTGGAGACCATGAAAAATTCTGAGGCAGGTACCTCCATAGAAAGCGGCAACATCGAAGAAACCGCCATTGTAGAGCCCGGCAAGTATCACCTGCTGGTTCACTTCAAATATGGCATTACGTTTTTCTTGTTCCGTTGTCACACCATATGCAGAGAGCATATTGTCATAAATCTCATTCTTCATTTCTTCAGCAATTTAAGTAAAGTACGGATTGAATCGGCCTTTTTGCCGACCTTGATATATTCCTCAAACAACCGGGCATCCATCTGCATAAAATCCTCCCTTTCCATCCGGATATCCTCTTCCAGATAAATTTCGGCATCTTTCAGGTAGCGCAAATTCACTTTTGAAGAATTGGCAATCAGATCACACAGAGCCTTTTCCGGCGTAGCCATCACAAACGCATAGTCATTTTTCTTGATGCTTGTCAGCCCAACAGAGAATGCAGACTTCGAGATATGTGTATACTCAAACCGTCCAAATGGTGTGTCAAAGTTCTTGGCATACTTCAAAGTCATGGATTGCTTGGTGTAAACCTCTTCCGGTATCAGCCCATAATAGCGCAGAGCCGATGACATGGAAACATACGAGGGGGCATACAAATGATTGGCTATCAATTCTGTCGAAAGGGTTTTCCCCGTTATTTCCGGACTGCACACATAAAGCCCCTTCTTGAGTCGTATTATTTGTTTGTCACGCTCAAGCAACCTGAGTTTCTGGCTTCCGCCCCTGATATGAGGAAACAGAGACTCCAAAACGGAAGCAGTAACAGGGATATTTCCTAATTGTCGCAATGGATTGTTCATGGCACAAAGGTAGAAATTATTTTAATATCAAAGTATATTTAATATATTTTTTCACTTAAAATATTGCTATGTATACAACCATGATTTTTAGTGGCGCGAGATATGGGCAGAATCTTGCAGATATGGGTTCCGCATATACCTTCCTTGAAGTATAGATCCATCGCTTTCTCATGATAAAGCTCCCGTTTGAGTGAATGTTTGATTCGCATTTGTTTTTTGATTTTGCGAGTCAACTTTTTTCAGGGAATGACACATACTATTTTTACAGTGCTTATATTTTCTTGTGATTTATATCGATAAGTTTTGCCTATCAAAGACAGAAGAAAAACGTTCCTGATCGCTTTTCGCAATTCCCAATTTTGTGACTAATGCTCTCCATTCCTTGACGGCATTCAGTACTTCACTAATGATTTGCTGAGCAATATGCTTCTGTAGCATATATTCCTCACACGAATTTAATAATTCATTCAAATCCGATTTATTAGTATAGCTGTTGATTAACAGACTTTGATACTCATTCAGCGTTGGATTCATATCGTAAGCCGGAGCCAAAGTCCATCCCTTGGATGTCAGAAGGAAACCATGATTACGAAAATGATCATCCGTATTACCGATGCAGATATTGAATGAAACTCTGCGATACAGTTCTTGCAGATTATTCTCCACGTTGGTACAGTTCTGAAGTATGAAATCAACAATATCAAGATAGCCATGGCCGGTATTGGCATTGTCACCATCATTCAAGCCCAAAAGAGTCATAGCTGAAGCAAAGTGTATGCGCTTACCGTCTCCCTTTCTGTCAAATCGTCGGGAAAGCAATGTATGGTATTTGTCGTTTGTGAAGATTACTCTTGTCTCTGCTGCGTGTATGCCGGCCTTCTTTGCCAATAGGTGTGAGAAATGTTCCCAAAGCCCAGTATCATAATCATCTTTGCGGGACGGAAACTTTGCTATATGCAGGATCTTGTTCTCGTCAATTACGCTTGCCTTTGGACGCGCCCCGCCAAGGGATGAACCCGGTTGTACAAGCTGCTCGATCCAGCGTCTTTCAGGCAGGTGGTTCTCCTCTTCACTTTTTTCGATCTCAGAACTGGCAGCAATTAGTTCTCGGATATCGGTTATTGGTGGAATTCTCAGAACTTCACTTGCATTGATATATTCTCCGTCCAAGGAGTCCTTAAAACGGAGCCCACCCATGCGGGAGTAGTCTTCGATTCCGACAAGATAGTCAAAGGATGAAAGACGGCGAACAGGACGCTTCTCCTCTTTCGCCAGAATCTGTTCCCTGCGATTTATCAATGTGCGTCCCCATCTGTCTGGAAGGGCATCAGAAAAACATCCGAAAATATCCCTGCCAGGAGCTGTATATTGCTGCCCTGGATAGTTGTTCAAGTCATCACTCAGAAACAAGTTGCCATAGTCCCTTAGCCAGTCATCACTATAGCAAAATCCATAACTGTCTGAGCCACGAAGTGATTCATAGCTCAGTTCTCCGATCAGCCTTGGTTCTTTAAGCCAATCAAAGTCAGCAAAGACATATAGTCGTTTCATGGCTTATTCTTTTTTAGATGCTCTCTCTCGCTTTTTCAAACTCAAATCCTGTAAAGCCTTTCCCATCGCGTCTTCTTTGGCAAGCAGAAGTATATCATCATCCAGTTGAAGCGCATAGAGAACTCTGAGATAAATGCCGATAGCTACTGTCGGTGCACCCTTTTCAATCCGGCCAACCGTAAGTGGAGAGCAGGTTGCGCGTTCGGCAACCTGAGCTATGCTGAGATTCCTGCGCAGCCTAGCCAGTTTGATCTGCTCACCCACTATCTGCATCTTCTGCTCTAGTTTTCTTGGCAACTTGGTGCCCATTGTATTTTTTGCCATATTCAATATATCATATAATATGCAAATATACTACTTTTTATCTATTTAATGATGTATTATAGGTGAAAAATCGCAAGAATAGAAGATATGGTATTTAAGCGGTTCTACACTTTTCCATCAAAATAAAGGCTTAAAACCTACACTTTTCCATGAAATCAGCACCTTTACTTTATCCCCGTATTCATATATACGTTCATTAAAGTAAAGTCAAAATGAGGGAAGAAAAGAGATGGCTGCGCCATGGCGAAATGGTTTCAGCCATTTTTCTTTTGGCTGCAAATTTTATAAACAATCCGGATGTAAAGGTCGGGCCCCAACGTCCACTCCAATCAAGCACAAAACACATCACTTGGAACCCCAAAATATCCGTGAATCCATCCTCGATTTTACAGCCCGTTTTGGCGAAATAAACCCCGACATGCCCTATCTTTGCGACGGGGTCTGTCGGGGCCCGAAAGGGCTGTTTTTGCCTCTTTTCCCTCTGTTCGGAGGGCACCGATGAAAAAAATCGTTAAATCTTCGATTTTTCGCAAAAAAACAAGTAAATTTTTGAGTAGTCTACCTTTTAAGACTTAAACTATTGATAATCAATAAGAATATGATGATGCATCGTATTTGTTGCTCGCTTGTTACTCTCCGATTTTAGGTCGGAAAGGTCGTGGAGAAAGTTTACTATGGTTGACTATGATTTACGATAGTTGAACAAAATGGAGAAATTACAAGAGAAATAAACCTCTAAAAGTAACGAATATGGCAACAAGTAAAATGAAAATCAAGAAGGTATGTGAATGGTGTGGCACAACATTCTATGCCCAAAAGTTAACGACACGCTTCTGTTCTCATCGGTGCAATAATCTTGCATATAAAGAAGCGGTGCGGCAGAAGAGAATACAAGAAATAGAAACCAAAGTCCAAACGGTAATCAGTGAACAACCCATATCCTATTTCAAGGATAAAGAATATCCTGAATGGTATGGCTACTTGAACCGAAGAGGCGAAGTATTGCTACCACTCAAAGGAGGAAAATGGAAAGGATGCTTCCATGTGCCAAGAGGACTGTATCAGTGCTGGAAAACATTAGAAGATTTGATGAATTATAAATAACTATCTTGTTTTATTAACATTAATATTTAATATGGAGAAACAAATCACATGGAGTATAAGGTTTATAGCCTTATTCATCTGTTCGCTTTCTTTCTTAAACGTTCATGCTCAAAAAAACACGAACGTGAAAGGGACAGTGTATGACTCAAACAATGAGCCGCTTGTCGGTGCTACTGTTAGTGTAAAAGGGAATTCGTCCAACGGTACTATTACCAATATTGACGGACAGTTTAGCCTAAATGTACAGGATTTAAAATCGACTTTAGTAGTTTCCTTTGTCGGGTATCAGACTCAAGAGATTGCTTTACATGGTCGTTCAGAAATTACTATTAGACTTCAAGAAGATGCACAAGCATTGGATGAAGTTGTAGTGGTGGGGTATGGAACTCAAAAAAAGAAATTCTTAATAGGTTCCGTTTCTCAAGTAGGCTCTAAAGAGTTGATGATGGCTCCTCAAGCTAATCTTTCTAATATGATGACAGGTAAGTTACCGGGGGTAACGAGTGTTCAACGTTCCGGTCTTCCCGGAAACGACCAGACATCTATCAACATCCGTGGTTTAGGTACTTTTTTAGATTCTAGTCCTCTGATATTAGTGGATGGCGTTGAACGTATGTTGAATACTGTGAATCCTAATGATGTAGAAAACATATCTATTTTGAAAGATGCAGCTACAGCATCCGTTTATGGTTTGGCAGCGGCAAATGGAGTAATCCTGGTAACGACCAAGAAAGGTACTGAAGGTAAAGTAACTCTTTCGTATGACGGTTCTGTTACTTTCCAGAAAAATACAGCCATGCCTGAAATGCTAAATGGTCCTGACTATATTTATTGGTATAATAAGGCAAGTGAACTTGATGGTAACGGGCCATATTATGGAGCTGATATTCAGACGAAAGTGGCTAACAACTATGATCCGGAAGGTAAATATGGAAATACAAACTGGACAAAAGAAGTTTTTAAGGATTATGGCTTCACACATCAACATAATATTTCAGCTTCCGGTGGTAACAAGAATATCCGTTTCTTCACCAGTATAGGCATGTTGGATCAATCCGGTATCATCGAAAATGTGAATTATGATCGTTACAATGTCCGTTCTAACGTAGAAGGTAATATTACCAAAGATTTAACGTTCGAACTTAATATTTCTGGCTTTTATGAAGAAAAGAACTGGCCCGGAATTAGCACAAGCGCACAGGCTGAACAAAATCCCATTCAGCAGGCTGTTTATTCAGCCCCTATTATTCCTATTTATTATCAAGGAGAATATACAGCTTGGATTGGTCCTGGTAGTTCCACCACACAGAGTCCACTCGCTACTTTAAGGAATAGCGGATTTCAGAAAAACCAAAGACATGAGTTTGATGGTACAATGAAAATTAGTTATGCCTTTCCTTGGGTAAAAGGGTTGAAAGCTTCTCTCGGTTTAGTTTATGATACTAGTTATTCGGAAGATAACGGTTTCTTGGTAGGATACAATGTTAATGCTTATAGTGCAGATTCTAAATCATATAATTTAATGCGTGCCTCTTCTACAAGCGAGAAAGGTAATTACACTAAATCTGCATCTTCTTTCAGAAGATTTATGGTCCGCCCGAGTGTGGAGTATGCTAATACCTTTGGCAAGCATGCAGTTTCAGCCCTATTCTTATATGAACAGACACAACTGAAAGGCTCTACAATGACAGGAAAGATGGGCGGCTATAATTTTAATGATCCGGTTGATCTTTCATTAGGTACTGAATTTATATCCAATCCTACAGGTAGTCATAGCGATAAAGCTACTATTGGTTATGTAGGGCGTTTCAATTATATTTTCGATAAAAGATATCTTGTAGAATTTGCTTTTCGTGTAGATGGATCCTATAAATTCGCAAAAGATAAAAGATGGGGATTCTTCCCTTCTGTATCTTTAGGATGGGTAATCTCTGAAGAAAACTTCATAAAAAACAATTTCTCTTCTATCAACCTGTTAAAGTTGCGTGCTTCTGTCGGTGAATTGGGTAGTGATAATACAGATGCTTTTTTGCATAGAAGCATTTTTAAGGTAGAGAAGAATGCGTATATATTCGGAGGAGTTCCTTATGCAGGATTAGGTGCATCCAACTCTATTACTTCCAGCTTAACCTGGTCTACTACCCGCAGTTACAATATTGGTGCTGACCTGACAATGTGGAATGGATTATTGGGAGTAGAATTCGATTTATTTTATAAGCTGACAAAAGATATACAAGAAAGCCGGAGTGGCGGTTTCCCTCCTTCATTAGGAGGAAATTATGCTCAAAAAGGAAATACGGGTAAGATCGACAATCGCGGTTTTGAATTGGTATTGAAGCACCAAAACCACGTTAATGATTTTTATTATAGTATAACCGGTAGTGTAGCGTGGGCTAGAAATAAAGTTCTGTCGCGGATTGAAAGTGAAAGTACTCCTTGGTACCGGACAAACATAGGTGAACCTTTAGGACAAATTTATGGCTATAAAGCTATAGGCTTATATCAAACACAAGAGCAATTGGATAACCGTCCTTTTGTTGGTAATGGAGTTCAACGTTTAGGAGATATCATGTATGAGGATATCAATGGAGATGGTAAAATTACGCAGGATGGGGATAAAGTTAAAATCGGCCACAGCACTTTACCAGAGTTAAACTACTCTCTGTCTATGGACTTCAACTGGAAAGGGTTCAATTTGAGTGCATTATGGCAAGGAGCTGCTATTGTTAGTTATACGTTGAATGGTACTTATAATCATGGTTCAATGGACAATACGGTCTATACACGACCATTCTACTCGGGAGGAAATGCTCCTTATTATCTGGTAGAAGATTCATGGACACCGGAAAATACGAGTGCCCGTTATCCCAGATTAAGTGCCATTCATAATGGAAATAATGCATATACCTCTTCCTGGTGGTTGGTAAATGGTAATTTCTTGCGTTTGAAGAATTTACAGTTTGGTTATACAATTCCTAAAAAAATACTTGCGAAAGCCAATATTGGACTATCTAACGTTCGTGTATATGTAGCAGGCACCAATCTGTTTACTTTCACAGAATTCAAATATTGCGACCCTGAAATGGCTATTATAAATAATGGTTATTATCCCCAACAAAAGAATTATAGTGTTGGATTAAATATCACATTCTAATTAAATCAATAATTATGAAAATAAAAAGATTATATCTATTAGGGATAGGGCTGATGTTTACGTCACAGTTTTTAACCTCATGCCATGATTTGTTGGAGAAAGATCCCACAGACTCATATTCAGAAACAGTAGCCTGGAGCTCGGAATCTTCTTTAGATATGTATGTGACTTACTTATATAAGCCTCTCAATGGCTTATCCAACTTTTCTTCTTTATCCTTAACCGATGGATATACAGATTTAGTTAAGTATGGAAATGGAGTTCCACAAACATGGAGTGCTCATAACAAGATTCTGTTGCAGCAAAACACAATAACATCAGATAATAATCCGATGTCATCGTGGGGACTTTATACTGACATATTTAGAGAAAATGTATTTTTGCGTGATGCCGGTATCTATGGAAGTAAGTTTAATGAAGATTTTCTCAATACTCGTATTGCTGAAATTCGTTTTATTCGCGCTGTGAATTATGCACGTATGATTAGAATTTTCGGAGGAGTTATTCTTCGTGACGAAACAAATGGAGTTGATTCAGAAGGGGAAAAAGCAAAAGCAAGAGCAACTGAAGCCGAATCATGGGATTTTGTTCTGAAGGACCTGGAATTCGCAGCCAAACACCTTCCGAAAGAATGGGACAGCAAATGGGATGGGCGTTTGACTAAAGGAGCAGCGTATGCCTATATGTGTCGTACAGCACTCTTTGCAAAACGTTGGGATATTGCTATTACCGCTGCTGATGAGATTAAAAAACTCAATAAGTATGACTTAATGGATGAATATAAAGATGTATTTAAAGTGGCAGGGAATAAAGAAATTATTTTCTCCATAGCATACAAAATTCCGGATATGCCCCCTTATT
>OGRI01001694.1_pt1 | contig 17654 bp, 15 predicted proteins | sample 1553391 | NCBI WGS metagenome assembly OGRI01 (sample SAMEA2580052, study PRJEB22360) | human gut metagenome | reverse complement strand
AAGAGCAGGGTATCAACATTTTGTACCTTGCATTCGGTTTGCTTAAATGGACAGAGCGTGAAGATTCCGACGAAGTTTTCGCATCCCCATTGGTACTCGTTCCTGTCAGACTTACCATTGAATCGTTGACATCACCATATAAATTGATTATACATGACGATGAAATAGTCGTAAATCCGACTCTGATTCATAAACTGAATAATGATTTTGCAATTAAACAGAGTTCGACAGCACTCAGGACAACATAGAAACTTATTTTTCTCAAGTAGAGAAAATAGTCAGGAAGAAGGGATGGTCTATCGAACGATGCGTAAACCTAACCAATCTGTCGTTTCTTAAGATTAATATGTATAAAGATCTTGAAAGAAATAAAGAAAAGTTACAAGCGAATCCGGTAATTGCTGCTATTGCAGTGGCTGGTATAATCAATGCATCCTGCGGAAATAAGCAACAGCAGGCAAACAGTGAAGGGGCGACTACGGAAGTAGTTGCTTCCGGAGCGATGGAGATAGACAGCCTTTTGGCAAATGCCGGTGAGTTTGCCGGACAAGAGGTTACCATAGAAGGTGTGTGTACACATATCTGTAAACATGGCGGACGTAAGATTTTCCTAATGGGAAGTGACGATACACAGACCATTCGTGTAGAAGGTGGCAGTGTCGGTAAGTTCGATCAGAAATGTGTCAATTCGATTGTTCGTGTGACAGGCGATTTAAAAGAACAGCGCATCGATGAGGCTTACCTTCAGAATTGGGAAGCACAACTGAAGGCCAAAGCTGCCGAACAACATGGTGAAGGCGAAGCCGGATGCAGTACCGAAAAGAAAGCACGTAGTGAAACGGCTAATACCCCGGAAGCGCGTATTGCTGATTTCCGTGCGAAGATAGCCGACAGAAAGGCCAAAACCGGTAAAGATTATCTGTCATTCTATTTTGTGGAAGCTTCTTCTTATGAAATTCAGTAGCAGCAGTTTTCGAAAGTGGAGTAGGGTGATTCACCGGGATTTATCATTTTTCTTCTCCGGTATGGTATTGATATATGCCATATCGGGGATCGTGATGAATCACCGGGATTCCATTAATCCGAACTTCACCGTGAAACAGCAGGAATATGTTCTGTCTGAGCCTTTGCCTGCAAAGGCTCAGATAAACAAGAAAACCGTGCTCTCCCTTTTAGAACCGTTGGGAGAAGCGGGTAACTATACCAAACATTACTTTCCGCGCGAAGAGGTGATGAAAGTATTCTTAAAAGGCGGTTCCAGTCTGCAAGTGAATATACAGACCGGAGCTGCCGTTTATGAATCGGTGAAGAAACGTCCTATATTAGGAGGTATGACGAGACTTCATTATAATCCCGGACAGTGGTGGACACATTTCGCCGATATCTTTGCAGTGGCTCTGATTGTAATAACTCTTTCGGGCATGTTTATGCTGAAAGGAAAAAACGGAATTATAGGAAGGGGCGGAATAGAATTATTGGCGGGGATACTTGTCCCGTTATTGTTTTTATTCTGCTTTTAGTTATTATCATATAGAAATAGATGGAACAAATTATAGAGTGTAATAACCTTACACATTACTACGGTAAACGCCTGATATACGAAAATCTCAGCTTTACTGTTCCCAAAGGGCGTATACTCGGATTATTGGGGAAGAACGGTACGGGAAAGACGACCACTATCAATATTCTAAGTGGTTATCTGAAACCCCGTTCGGGTGAATGCCGTATTTTCGGACAGGACATTCAAACAATGGATCCTGCTTTGAGACGGAATATCGGACTACTGATCGAAGGCCATGTGCAATATCAGTTTATGACCATTACCCAAATCGAGAAGTTTTATGCCGCTTTTTATCCGGGACAGTGGAGGAAAGATGCCTATTATGAACTGATGGATAAATTGAAGGTCGCACCGGGGCAGCGTATCAGCCGTATGTCTTGCGGGCAACGCTCACAAGTGGCATTGGGACTGATTCTTGCGCAAAATCCCGATCTGCTGGTCTTGGATGATTTTTCGCTCGGGCTCGACCCCGGCTATCGCCGCCTGTTTACCGATTACCTGCGTGACTATGCACGGTCGGAGAATAAAACCGTATTTCTGACATCACACATTATACAGGATATGGAACGTCTGATCGACGACTGTATAATCATGGATTATGGGAAAATACTGGTACAACAGGAGGTAAAGGAATTGTTGGATACGGTACGTCGTTATACGTGTACTGTGCCCGAAGGCTATGAGCCGCAGGAGATGGACGGTTTCTACCATCCTTCGGTGATTCGCCGGACGCTTGAAACCTACTCTTTCCTTCAACCTGCTGAAGCGGAGAATGCTTTAATAAAAACAGGAGTACCCTATTCCGGTTTGCATAGTGAGAAAGTGAGTCTGGAAGACGCCTTTATCGGCCTTACCGGTAAATATTGAAAGAGAAGAATTGAAAGATGAATGCTATATTTTATAAAGAATGGATCAAGACCCGTTGGTATCTGTTGCTGGCTTTGGTAGTAACAGTGGGTTTTGCCGGTTATTCAATGCTCCGTATCAACCGGGTGGTGACACTGAAAGGAGTGGAACATGTATGGGAAGTAATGCTGCAAAGGGATGCCGTATTTGTTGATTTATTGCAGTACATTCCCTTACTTGCCGGAATACTTTTGGCTGTGGTACAGTTTGTTCCGGAGATGCACCGTAAATGTTTGAAACTGACTCTGCATCTTCCGTATTCGCAGTTGCGTATGGTCATGCTGATGTTGCTTTACGGTTTGCTCGTACTGTTGGTCTGTTTCGGATTTAATTATGTACTGATGGGATTTTACTTGCAAGGCATATTGGCATCCGAGTTGGTCCGTCATATCTTGTTGACGGCTGCTCCCTGGTATTTGGCCGGAATAGCCGGATATCTGCTTGTGTCCTGGATTTGTCTGGAACCTTCATGGAAGCGGCGTATATTCAACCTGATTGTTGCTGTACTGGTGTTACGTATCTTTTTCCTTTCTACTACGCCGGAAGCTTATAATGGATTTTTGCCGTGGCTTGCCGTATGTACGTTGCTGACAGGAACATTCTCCTGGCTCTCTATTGTACGTTTTAAAGAGGGGAAACAAGATTAGGGATTACATTTATAATAAAGAAGAATAGATAATGAAACTTTTTAGTCAACTATTATTAGGACTTACGATCGTCTGTCTGCTGATCTGGCAGCTTCCCTGGTGTTACAATTTCCTGACGGCACGTTCTACAAAAGCGCCTTTTACTTTATATAGTTCCGTCATCGGAGATTTTGCCATGATGACTCCGTCGGGTGATAAAGGTATGCTCCGTAGCGATCTTTCCGGCAGGACTTATACGCAAGCTCAGTTTGACAGTATCCTTCCTATGTTTTATTTCCGGCAATTGATGTCGGACGAACGTTTTCCGGATACGATTAACGGGATAGCTGTCACTCCGAAGATCGTGCAGACGGAGAATTTCAATTTCCGCAGCGTACCTACGGATATCAACGCTCCTTCCATCGGTCTTTATCCTCTGTTGGAGTCGATGTCCGGGCGTGTAGACCTGAAGATGCCGGATGATGTTTTCCGCATTACTTCGCAAGGCATTGAGTTTATCGATATGGCTTCCAATAGCGTGAATGCAGAAAAAAGCCTCTTGTTTACAGAAGCTATGACCAAGAAGAATTTCCGCTTTCCGGCCATTGAGATCGCAGGAAACCCGACGGTGAAGAAGGAGTATGACGAAGGATACCTTCTGTTGGATGCCGACCGTCGTCTGTTCCATCTGAAACAGGTGAAAGGGCGTCCCTACGTTCGTGCTATCACTTTGCCGGAAGGATTAACATTAGAGCACCTTTATCTGACGGAATTCAGAAATAAAAAGACGCTTGCTTTCCTGACAGATATCAACAATGCTTTATATGTGCTGAAAAGCCGCACGTATGATGTGGTGAAAACAGGAGTTCCTGCATTCAATCCCGAAACGGACGCGCTGACCATCATTGGAAATATGTTCGACTGGACGGTACGGGTGACGAGTCCGTCTTCCGATAATTACTATGCTTTGAACGCGGATGATTATTCACTGATAAAGAAGCTGGAAAATAATTCGAATACTCATTATATGCCCGGCATCAGTTTCACTTCTTATACGGACAAGTATGTGATGCCGCGCTTTGAGTAATAACAGGAATAATAACTTTTAGGCACGGATTACACAGATTAACACGGTTTTAGCGTTGTGAAAGCATAAAGCTATCGTGTTAATTCGTATAATCCGTATCTTTTATTTCTAACATTCACAGAAAACAATAAAGAACCTTTCGCATTTATTCAACAAGAAACTGTACCTTTGCAAGCATGAACATTATCCGATCCGCAATTGCCTCTGCGTTGAACACAAACAAATACGGTAGATAACAACACTAATTTAAAGCCGTATGAGAATTTGCAAGGTATGTACATTTCTAAGTTTCTTCATTATATTATTATACAGTTGTGCACTTCCGCCTGAGGATGAAAAAGAGAGCCTTGAACCGGACAGTTCAACATCAGAACTTCCCTGGACAGGAGAAACCGAGAAATTCACGATTAATACCAAAGAAGGCGTACACTTGAATGATCCGCAGGAAGATGCAGGAACAGCATATATCACGATCCCCTCTTCTTCTGTAAGAAGCACCCGATGGGAATTCGGGGTACGGCTCACCTTTAATCCTTCCGCCAATAATTACGCCCGTTTCTATTTAGCCTCTTCATCGGAAATACTTTCCGGAGATCTGAACGGCTATTACATTCAGATAGGAGGAACAAAAGACAATGTAGCACTTTACCGGCAAAATGGGAATCAATCCAAATTACTGGCTTCGGGAAGAGAACTCATGAAAGGAAATAATTCTCCGAAATTATTTATCAAAGTAGAATGCGACGCCAACGGCTACTGGACTTTCTGGACACGCATGGAATCGGAAACCGAATATACGAAGGAGAAACAAATAAAAGACGCAAGTATCACAAAGTCAATCTGCTGCGGCATATACTGCGTTTATACAAAAAGCCGCTGTGACGGTTTCACTTTCCATCATATACAGTTGTCTGATGATGTGATAACAAGTACTGAACCGGACGACATACCGGACGTTCCGGATGAACCGGACAAGCCTGACACACCGGAATCGCCGGAATATCCTGACAATGTGAGAAATATGTTACTATTCAACGAAGTGATGTATGACAATGCCAAAGACGGTGCCGAATACATCGAATTCTATAATCCTGCTGATCAGGATATCACTGTAAAGTCTCTGCGTCTGTTTAAAATGAGAGCAACGGGAGAAATATTCAGTACCACAATACTCAAACAGGAAGATGAAAATACAAACCTTGTTATTCCCGGCAAAGGATATATTTGTTTTACTCACTCCGCAACTACACTGATCAGAAAGCATAAGGTTGACGGCAAAAGTATAACCGAAATATCCAAATTTCCGCAACTGAGCAACGACGGAGGTTACCTTGCCTTGGCAACTGATGAAGAACATCCCCGCACGATTGATACCTGCCGTTTCATAGACTGGATGCACGACACTTCAGTCACTACAGGCATTTCATTAGAGAAGATATCTTCTGAACTTCCTTCTCTCAACAAAAACTGGCACTCATCGAGAAATGATACAGGTGGCACACCCGGAATAAAAAACTCATAAGAAGGATGCATTTATTTGATAAATTCCCTACATTTGTACAATTTGTAGGAAAAGCATATTTGAATATATTCACCCGCGAACGAATTTTAAGCAACAGATATGAGTCCAATTATCTTATCTATTACTATCATAGCATACTTTATGATCCTTTTCGCTATCTCCTATATAGCAGGACATAAAGCGGATAACGAAGGCTTCTTCGTCGGCAACCGCAAATCGGCATGGTATATTGTCGCCTTTGCCATGATTGGTTCCACTATCTCCGGAGTTACGTTTGTATCCGTACCGGGTATGGTACAAGCCAGCGGCTTCTCCTACCTGCAAATGGTACTGGGATTTATCGTCGGACAGTTCATTATCGCATTCATACTCGTTCCGCTTTTCTACCGGATGAATCTGGTTTCTATCTATGAATATCTTGAAAATCGCTTCGGAGCTTCTTCCTATAAGACAGGAGCCTGGTTTTTCTTTATTTCCAAAATGCTCGGAGCTGCCGTGCGGCTCTTTTTAGTATGTCTGACCTTGCAATTACTCATCTTCGAGCCTTTCCATATTCCCTTTATAATCAATGTCATACTGACAGTACTCATTGTCTGGCTCTATACTTTCCGGGGAGGAGTGAAATCATTGATATGGACTGATGTACTGAAAACATTCTGTCTGGTAGTCTCCGTTGTACTTTGTATCTACTATATAGCTTCCAGCCTGCATCTGAATTTCAGCGGATTGGTCTCAACGATTTCAGACAGCGATCTCTCCAAAATGTTCTTTTTTGACGATGTCAACGACAAGCGATATTTCTTCAAGCAATTCCTGGCAGGCGTCTTTACCGTTATCGCCATGAACGGGCTGGATCAGGATATGATGCAACGGAATCTCAGTTGCAAGAACTTCCGTGACTCACAGAAGAATATGATTACAAGCGGGATTTCACAGTTCTTCGTGATCCTGCTCTTCCTGATGCTGGGTGTCTTGCTCTATACTTTCACCGCCCGACAGGGAATCGAGAATCCCGGTAAGAGCGATGAATTGTTCCCAATGATCGCCACAGGCAATTACTTTCCGGGAATAGTCGGTATCCTGTTCATTATCGGATTGATAGCTTCGGCGTACTCCGCTGCCGGATCGGCCTTGACAGCCCTGACGACTTCTTTCACCGTAGATATTCTGAATGCGCACAAGAAAGACGAAGCGGCACTCAGCAAAATACGGAAACACGTGCACATCGGGATGGCATTCGTGATGGGAATCGTCATCTTCGTATTCAATTTGCTGAATAATACAAGTGTGATTGATGCGATTTATACGCTGGCCAGCTATACGTATGGTCCAATTCTCGGACTATTCGCTTTCGGCATTTTTACTAAAAAACAAGTTTATGATCCATATATTCCGTTAGTAGCCATTCTTTCTCCTGCACTTTGCTACGTATTGCAAAGAAATTCGGAAGCCTGGTTCGATGGATATCAAATTAGCTACGAGTTACTGATATTGAATGCCGCGTTTACTTTTCTGGGGCTTTGCCTGCTCATCAAAAGGAAATCGTCAGCCGCCCCTATCAACAGCTCTTTAATAAAAAAACATTAAAATGAAAAAGAAAATCAATTGCTTCATACCTTTTGGCAATCCGAAAGATACGATACAAACTGTAAAAGAATTGCAAGCTTCAGAATTAGTGAACAAAATCTACCTGCTAAGCGCTGATACCAACAAAGAGTGCTTACCGGGGTGTGAATGTCTCCTCATTAACGGTCTCTACTCTACAAGTACGATTAAAACAATTGCTGACAACGCAGATGATGCCAGCTATCTTTTGCTTTACACGAAACAGACCCCGCTAAAACTAGGATTGTACGCACTGGAACGCATGACACAGATTATACAGAGTTCCTCAGAAAATGCAATGGTATACGCAGATCATTACCAACTGGTTGACGGAGTTCTCAAACAAGCTCCCGTTATTGATTATCAACAAGGAAGCCTCCGGGATGATTTTGATTTCGGTTCGGTGCTTTTATTCAATTCCGAAATTTTCACCCTTGCTTCAAGTATTCTGGAGGAAACAGTTTTCCAATATGCTGCATTTTATGAAATGCGTCTGATGCTAGGTAATCTATTTCAAATCATCCATATCAATGAGTTCCTTTACACAGAAATAGAAACAGATACCCGGAAAAGCGGAGAAAAACAATTCGACTACGTAAATCCTAAAAATCGGGAAGTACAGATCGAAATGGAGAAAGTTTGTATCAAGCATCTGAAAGAAATCAATGCCTATGTAAGACCTTCTTCCCGAACAGTAAACCTGGACAGAGAAGCTTTTGAGTTTGAAGCATCTGTCATCATACCTGTCCGTAATCGTATCCGGACCATTCGTGACGCCGTAAATTCTGCTTTGAGCCAGCAAACGACTTTTCCCTTTAATGTGATTGTGATCGACAATCACTCAACGGACGGTACCACCGAAGCCCTCCAGAAATTTAGTGCGGACAATAGACTAATACATATCATTCCCCAGGAGAATGATCTCGGTATAGGAGGTTGCTGGAATGTAGGAGTACACCATGAGAAATGCGGTAAATTTGCCGTGCAACTGGATAGCGATGACCTGTATAAGGATGAGCATACCTTACAGAAAATCGTCGATACCTTCTATCAGCAGAACTGTGCAATGGTGATAGGGACTTACCTAATGACGGATTTTCAGATGAACGAGATAGCTCCCGGTGTCATTGACCATAAAGAGTGGACAGTAGAGGACGGTCCCAACAATGCTTTACGTATCAATGGGTTGGGTGCCCCACGGGCCTTCTACACTCCCATCCTTCGCAAGATCAAATTCCCCAATACCAGTTATGGAGAAGATTATGCCATAGGTCTGAGTATTTCTCGTGAATATACGATCGGTCGTATTTATGATGTAATCTATCTTTGCCGCCGTTGGGAAGGCAACTCTGACGCAGCATTAGATATCGAAAAAATTAACCGGAACAATTTCTACAAAGACAGTATCCGAACCTGGGAGTTACAGGCAAGAATCCGGATGCACAGCATTGATGAAAGTTTTCAGCGTCTCGTCAACGAGATGATAGAAAAACAGAAAAAAGACTGGAAGCTGGCAAAAAAGAATTATAAGGAATTAGAACAGAATCTTAAAAAAGAAAAGACGCTGGAACTCAAACTAGGAGGGGACACCAAGAGAGTCAGATTCTTCCCAAATCCACAACGGGCAATCTCTACAATGGCCCAGACCGACTCTCAGTCCATACAAGAAAGACCTTGTTTTCTGTGCAATGACAATCGCCCGGCAGAACAAACGTCTTTGTCACTCGGACATTATGAGATATGCCTCAATCCCTATCCGATTTTCCGCCGGCATCTGACTATAATTGAAGAGGAACATACCCCGCAAACCATCAAAAACCGTTTTGAGGATATGCTTTTCCTTGCCGAAAACATGAACGAGTTCCTCATCTTATATAACGGACCGGAATGCGGAGCTTCCGCCCCTGACCATATGCACTTTCAGGCAGCAGGAAAAGAGGAAAAGATTGCCAATCCTTTTGGGATGACTTTCATATCGGACATGCTTAGTTCTGAAGATAGCGTACATAGTCATCTAGAAAACGGGTTCACCACGAGCATTGGCATTTCATCTCCAAACAGAAGAGGGATCATTGAAATGTTTGAGTATCTTTACGATAAGATAGTTTCTATTTATCATGACAAAGAACCTTTAATCAATGTGATTGCCTGGTATGGACTCGAAACAGTAAACCGCACTGGAGGCGATGAAATAAAACAGTGGAACTGTATTATTTTCCTACGTTCTAAACATCGGCCGGAATGTTATTATGCCCAAGGGAAAAAAGGCTTATTGATAAGCCCGGCTATTGCGGAGATGTGTGGCGTATTCCCCATTGTAAGAGAAGAAGATTTGGATAAGATAACAGCTAAAAAAATCACTCAGATTTACAAGGAGGTCAGTTTGTCACAGGAACAGTTAAAAGCACTCACCGATCAAACATCCTAGTAAAGAAGAAATGGAAGAACCTCAGATTACAGTCGGTATCCTTTCGGGAAAAGAAATTGAATTTTCTTTTCCCGAAAGCTTCACTACTCCTGACGGCACAAAGGTTTCAGGGGCACAAAAGGCTGTTTATCAAAAAGAAAAGATATACTGGTCAGGGAAAGAATACGATGAATTGATATTCTACCCTCAGCCAAATGCCGGGATCTTCTTTGAGCTAAAGGATGTCACCATCGGCATCAATTTTCATTGGGAACGCAAAGAAGTACAACGCTTCCAGGGAGCTTTGAAAATCATTGTCGAAGGAGAGACACTGACCGCCATCAATGTAATCTCTATAGAAGATTACCTGACAAGTGTCATCTCATCAGAAATGAGTGCCACCGCCTCTTTGGAACTACTGAAAGCGCATGCAGTCATTTCCAGAAGCTGGCTGATCAATAAATTGAGAGTGGAGAATGAAAAATGGAAAGCTACTATACAGCCGGACAGCGCAGCCAACTCTCCACATTCCACTCTCCACTCTCAACTTATCAAATGGTATGATCATGAAGCGCATACGCACTTTGATGTTTGTGCGGATGATCATTGCCAGCGCTATCAGGGAATTACCCGTGCTTCTACTCCACAAGCTATCGAAGCTGTTTCAGCTACCCGTGGAGAGGTGCTGATGTATGAAGGAAAGATTTGCGATGCGCGATTCTCCAAATGTTGTGGCGGTGCAATGGAAGAGTTTCAGAATTGTTGGGAGAATGTGAGGCATCCTTATCTGACCGGTAAACGAGATTACATACCGGAATCCCATGCTTCTGATTCGGAGAAACAAATAACAGGTCCGGCAATACAGCTTCCCGATCTGACGCAGGAAGAAGAAGCGGACCGATGGATACGAACTTCTCCGGATGCTTTCTGTAATACGCAGGATAAAAAGATTCTGAGTCAGGTTCTTAATAACTACGATCAGGAAACGACTGATTTCTACCGTTGGAAAATCAGTTATAGCCAACAGGAACTAGCTGAGTTAATCCATCAACGTTCGGGAATTGATTTCGGGGAAATCATAGACTTAATCCCTGTAGAGCGAGGAACTTCCGGACGCCTGATACGATTAAAGATAGTAGGTACTTTACGGACACTGACCATCGGAAAAGAATTAGAGATCCGACGTACATTGTCGCCTTCCCATCTTTATAGTTCAGCATTCCTTGTGGATAAGGAAAAAGGAGAAGAGGGAAATGTTCCAACCCGCTTTACACTGACGGGAGCCGGTTGGGGACACGGAGTAGGACTTTGTCAGATCGGTGCGGCAGTAATGGGAGAGCGAGGTTATTATTACAAAGATATTTTAGCTCACTATTATCCCGGAAGCAGACTTGAAAAACAATATGAATAACATCTGAGACTAATGCCATGATATCAACAAGAAATGCCAAGAACATAATACCAAGAAACAATCGAAATCCGTGGAGCTGGATTCCGACTCTTTATTTTGCGGAAGGACTGCCTTATGTGGCTGTGATGACGATTGCCGTTATCATGTACAAGCGCCTGGGATTGTCGAATACAGAAATAGCGCTCTATACTTCCTGGTTATATCTGCCTTGGACGATCAAACCATTATGGAGTCCTTTCGTAGATCTGGTCAAGACAAAGCGTTCCTGGATTATTGCCATGCAGGGTTTGATTGCTGCCGGTTTCGCCGGTATTGCCTTTTTTATCCCGACTCCACACTATGTGCAACTCACTCTTGCATTCTTTTGGCTGATGGCATTCAGTTCTGCCACGCATGACATTGCGGCTGACGGCTTTTATATGCTTGGCCTCAACAACAAAGAACAATCCTTCTTCGTAGGCATCAGAAACACTTGCTATCGTTTCGCCAATATCTTCGGGCAGGGAATCCTGGTTATGTTGGCAGGCTGGTTGGAAACATCGCATGGCAATGTTCCAATGGCCTGGAGCATCACTTTCTATCTGATGGCAGGATTATTCCTCGGACTGACACTATACCATCGCTTTATTCTCCCCCACCCTGCTTCAGATGTCAAAAGACCGGGGTTAACACCGGGTAAGTTACTGGAAGATTTCTTTAAGACATTCGTCACTTTCTTTGAGAAGAAAAACCTGGGACTTATGTTTTTCTTCCTGCTCACCTATCGGTTGGGAGAATCCCAACTTGCTAAAATAGCCTCTCCATTCTTATTGGATGGTGCCGAACAAGGCGGATTGGGATTATCAACCGCATCCGTCGGAGTCATTTATGGCACCATCGGCGTCGCCGCCCTACTGATAGGCGGCATCATCAGCGGTTTCCTCGTTTCCCGTGACGGTTTTAAGAAATGGATCATTCCCATGGCGCTGGCTATCAACCTCCCCGACCTTTTATATGTCTGGATGGCAGCAGCTACTCCGGACAACCTCCTGCTAATCTCCATTTGTGTAGCCATCGAACAGCTGGGATATGGCTTCGGCTTTACTGCCTATATGCTTTATCTGATTTATATTGCAGATGGTGAACACAAAACAGCTCATTATGCCATTGGAACAGGTTTTATGGCACTTGGCATGATGCTTCCGGGAATGCCGGCAGGATGGATACAGGAACATCTTGGATACACCAACTTCTTTATCTGGGTATGCGTATGCACCATTCCCGGCATCCTTGCTTCATGGATGATCCGCAATCGACTGGACAGTTCCTTCGGAAAAAAGAGATAAAATTGAATTACTTATAACTTAACACATTAAAAAGTAACAGTCATGAATGTAACAACAAGTAACAAACGCCTATTGGCACTCGATGTGATGCGGGGCATCACCATCGCGGGTATGATCTTAGTAAATACGCCCGGTTCCTGGCAACATGCGTATGCTCCCCTCAAACATGCCGAGTGGATTGGATTAACTCCTACCGATCTAGTATTCCCATTCTTTATGTTCATTATGGGAATCTCCACGTACATCTCTTTGAGAAAGTACAATTTCACCTTCAGTGTTCCCGCGGGTTTAAAAATTCTCAAACGGACCGTGATCATTTTCCTGATTGGAATTGGCATCAGCTGGCTTTCCATTCTCTGCTTCCAGCACGATCCCTTCCCTATCGACCAGATTCGCATTCTCGGAGTCATGCAACGGCTTGCTTTGGGATATGGAGTTACTGCCATAGTCGCTTTACTCATGAAGCATAAATATATACCTTATTTAATTGCTGTACTTCTCATTAGTTATTTTGCAATCCTTGCCCTCGGCAATGGATATGTCTACGACGAAACAAATATTCTTTCCATCGTCGACCGTGCAGTATTAGGACAAGCTCATATCTATGGCGGTCAGATACTTGATCCGGAAGGACTGCTTAGTACTATTTCAGCCATCGCCCACGTCCTAATCGGCTTCTGTGCCGGAAAGCTATTGATGGAAGTGAAAGATATTCATGAGAAGCTGGAACGTTTGTTCCTGATAGGTACTATCCTTACTTTCGCAGGTTTCTTACTGAGTTATGGTTCCCCTATCTGCAAGAAAGTATGGTCTCCTTCCTTCGTACTCGTAACCTGCGGTCTGGGTTCCAGTTTTCTGGCATTACTCGTATGGATCATTGACATTAAAGGTTATAAAAACTGGAGCCGTTTCTTCGAATCGTTTGGAGTAAATCCGCTATTTATTTATGTATTGGCAGATATTCTGGCGATTACGCTGGCAGTCATTCCTATGACCTACCAAGGTGAAGCGACTTCTTTACATGGCTATATTTACAGTGCACTCCTACAACCTGTCTTCGGAGATAAAGGAGGCTCACTGGTATTTGCCCTGCTTTTTGTCCTTCTCAACTGGGCAATAGGCTACATTCTATATAAAAAGAAAATATACATTAAGATATGATACTCATTGCAGACAGTGGTTCTACCAAAACAGACTGGTGTGTCGTACTGAACGGCGCAGTTATCAAGCGACTTGGAACGAAAGGGATCAACCCTTTCTTCCAGTCGGAAGAAGAAATCCAACAGAAGCTGACAGCTTCCCTTCTGCCTCAACTGCCGGAAGGGAAATTCAATGCAGTTTACTTCTACGGAGCAGGTTGTACACCCGAGAAAGCTCCCGTCCTCCGACGGGCTATTGCAGACAGTCTGCCCGTTATCGGGAATATTAAAGCTAATTCGGATATGCTGGCTGCCGCCCACGGGCTATGTGGCCAGAAGGCTGGTATCGCCTGTATTTTGGGGACGGGGTCCAATTCTTGTTTTTACAATGGAAAAGAGATCGTCAGTAACATCTCTCCTCTCGGATTTATTTTGGGAGATGAAGGTAGCGGTGCCGTACTTGGAAAACTGCTGGTAGGAGATATTCTGAAAAATCAACTTCCTGCCACCTTGAAAGAAGAGTTTCTGAAGCAGTTCGATCTGACGCCTCCCGAAATCATCGACCGGGTTTATCGCCAGCCCTTTCCCAATCGTTTTTTGGCCAGTCTCTCTCCTTTTATCGCACAGCATTTGGAAGAACCGGCTATCCGCCAATTAGTTATGAACAGCTTTATAGCTTTCTTTCGCAGGAATGTGATGCAGTATGATTACAAGCAATATCCGGTACACTTCATCGGATCGATAGCCTACTGTTACAAAGAGATTCTACAGGATGCTGCCCGACAAACAGGTATTCAGATAGGTAAGATTCTCCAAAGTCCGATGGAAGGATTGATTCAATATCATAGCCAATTATCATTCCATCCTTAATAATAGAAGAACATTCTAAAGACTAAAAGCACAAATTATACTTCAATCTTTTAATGCCACGCAGTTATGTAAAGAATGATAACCATTTATTGACCCGTGTTTAGGGCCAGTCCGTAAAACACTGATTCTCAACAGATAAAAAACATCTAGAATTTCTTTAAAAGAAAAGATCTGTTGGTTTTAAAGGAACGGTGTCTTGGTTTTAAAGGAACGACCCGTTGGTTTTAAACCAAGAACCACTTATGTAACCATCTGAAAACCAAATTATTACACAAGCATCCTCTCGTACCTTCCTTTTATGAGAAATTTCTCAACACATGAATGCAAATGCCAATATTAAAAACGGCACTACTCTGATAAATATTTTACAAATAAAATCTAAAAAATAATGGTTACAGTTACTTTCCAAATCAAGCCCTATCTAGCGGCTTACATGTATGTGCGCTATAAAAATCACCTCGACGTACCTCCAGACCGTTTTTCTTCCTCGCTTTCCGCCATCCATCTTCTCGATACCCAGCCTATCTACCACTTCCTCCACCAACTTTCCATCCCACACCCTCCCAATGCCTCATGGCACGAAATAGGAAATATCACTTTTACTCTCCCCCACCCTAGAAACGGAAAAAATCCAAATGTATATAATTATATAGGTCATGACAGTGCACTTATCATTGAAAAAGCAATGGAAGTAGAAATGAAAGCCGAACTTTATGAATTTCTCCTGGAAAATAAATACTGTCACGGCATCATGTTCAAAAAATCAATGGAAACTTTTGTCACACATTATAATATGGTAGAGTTAGTGGAAGAAGAAAGTTTGATGAGGGCGTTTCAGAGGTGGAGAAAAAATGGTGAAGGAGGAGAGAAATATGTGATAATTTTATAGGTTCCATATAAAATGAAGCGTTTTTTATTATTTTTGTGTGCAATAAAATGTCTAAAGTATGAAATTGAATAATTTTTTAATCGAAATAGGCAAAGTTTGTCTTGTCGAGCAAGAACGGATGAAACAGAAGCAACGAAATGGAGATTACTTTAACGTTTTCAACACGCTTGGACTATGGTCTGATGAGGTAAGATTACATTCCGCATTTCTTGCAGAGTTGTTAAATCCGAACGGAAGTCATGGACTGAAAAATGCTCTACTTAAAGAATTCCTTGCAGCTATTGGCTTAAACAAAGATTATATTTCCAATTGTAAAAGCAATATAGTCGAACGATATATTGGTGAGCGAACAGAGTCCACTGGTGGGCGCATTGATATAATCTTAGAGGATGGCGAACATGCAGTTATCATTGAGAATAAAATATATGCTATTGATCAACACCATCAGTTATTACGATACAACAACTATGGAAAACAACACTTCCCAAAAGGGTTCAAACTGATTTATCTTACCCTTGATGGTCATGAGGCAAGCAAAGATTCATTGGGAAACGAAGAGATTGACTATCATTGTATCTCATACGATGAGCATATTCTCCATTGGCTGTCGCAGTGTGTAAAGTTGGCATACGACAAACCGTTGGCGAGAGAGACTATTTCCCAGTACATAACACTTATTAAACAAATAACCGGACAAGATATGAATAAAGATAGTAGTGATAAAATAGTAGATTTAGCCATCAATAATATGGAGGCTGTTGTGGCCTTGATGGATAACAGAGCTGAAATTAGTAATAGATTAAGGAATGAATTCGTATTTAAACCGTTAGGTGAATTCGCATCCCAAAAGGGTTTGGTTTTTGAAGTCAAAAAAGGGAATGAAGGTCCGGCTATATTATTCAAAAAGCAAAATTGGTCTCATTATATAACTGTAACGAGAGATGATGGAAGAGATTCGGATTGGAAGAATCTTTATATTGGTGTCTCAGAATCCTATAAGTCTGCCGGCGAAGATCGAACTTTGCCTCGTGTTCAGCTATCATGTTTTTCCGGACCGGATTCAGCAAACAATGAATGGTGGCCTTATGGTTCTGAATGGCTTCCTTGTAAAGATTGGCACTCCACTAGTAGTTACTTACCTATGCAAACTGGTGAGGTCGCAAATTGGATTATCAGCAAAGTTACGCAGATAATAGAAGAGATAGAATCCAGAGACTTGCCCATGTAGTAATATCAAAAAAAATCTTACCTTTACAACAAGAAACAATTCAAAATAAAATTATGGCACTTTACAAATATAATACTTCAGGCGTCTTTTCTGAAATAAAGGAAAAGCCTTTTAAATTGGAAAGAGATATTCAACGCATGTTTGAAACCAATATGTCCGAAATCATGGGACTTGAAATGATAAAGTCCGAATTTACGATCAAAGACCGCCGTATTGATACGCTTGCCTTTGATCCTCAATCGAAGGCTTTTGTTATCATTGAATATAAGAGGGAAAGAAACTCCAGTGTCATAGATCAAGGGTTTACTTACCTAAGCCTAATGCTGCAAAATCAGGCTGATTTTATTCTGGAATATAATGAAACACAAGCAGGGAATTTGAAACGGAATGAGGTGGACTGGTCGCAGACAAAAGTCGTTTTTGTTTCACAAGGATTCACGCCTAACCAACGAGAGGCTGTCAATTTCAAAGATTTATCCATTGAGTTATGGGAAGTGAAGCGCTATGAGAATGATAGTGTATCCATCACTCCTATTCGCAAAAGTCACGCATCGGCAAGCATTAAAACAGTGATGCAAAATAGTCCGGAATTTAAAGAAGTGACAGAGAAGATTAAAGAATATTCCGAGGAAAATTTGTTAAAAGGAAAATCTGACGATGTTGTAGAATTATACGAGAGTTATAAGAATGCAATTCTTAATTTGAATACAGAAATTGAAGTTAAACCACAAAAGTGGTATATTTCATTCAAAAAGGCCAACAGCCATATTTGTGCACTTGAAATCCAGAAAAATGGAATAAAGCTTACTATAAATGTAGCTAAAGGACATTTAGAAGATAGTAAGCAATTAACAAGGGATATTTCAACTGTCGGACATTTTGGTAATGGAGATTATGAACTCAAAATCTCGGATACTAAATATTTAGAATATATCATGAGTCTTGTGAAGCAAGCGATTAAATAAATATGGCTAATTATTGTAACATAGTAAACCCCGATAATCCACTTCTGTAGATTGCTACAAAGAGCCGTTTTCTTCAAGAAAAGAGCAAAAATATATTTAAAAGAAAATATGTA
>OGRI01001686.1_pt1 | contig 17712 bp, 15 predicted proteins | sample 1553391 | NCBI WGS metagenome assembly OGRI01 (sample SAMEA2580052, study PRJEB22360) | human gut metagenome | reverse complement strand
TTGCGTCCGCAGCGGCAGTCAGAACGCTTTTGCCGAGCGCTACCGCAAATGGTGCAAGCGAAACCGCTACCAATTCAGCATGGAAAAGGCCGCTGAGGTGTATGCTCTGGCAAAATCTGCTGTTGTGCTGGTGCAGAAGACCTCCGACACGAAGATGCTCATTCAGGAGGCCGCCAACCAACTCACGGCGATCTCGCGCAGCGTGGAAATCTACCACAGCGAGATGAACAAACTGGCTTCCCAGCTCCCGGAATACCCTGTCGTCATGGAAATGTACGGCGTTGGGGAATCTCTCGGGCCACAGCTCATGGCGGAGATTGGCGATGTGCGCCGCTTCGAGCGCAAGCAGTCGCTGGTCGCCTTTGCAGGCATTGACCTGTCGCCGAGCGAATCGGGAGACTATTGCTCTCGAAGCAATAAGACTACGAAACGTGGCTCCCCATATCTGCGAAAAACGCTGTTCAACATCATGATCGTACATCTGAAACGTGGCTCCGGCAGACGAGACGGTGTTCCAGTTCTTGGACAAGAAGCGTGCCGAGGGCAAGCCGTACTATGTTTACATGACGGCTGCGGGAAATAAGTTTCTGCGCCGTTACTACGGCAAGGTGATGGCTTATTTCGCCACTCTGGAGGGACTGCCGCCCGTGGACATGAATTCAACAGGTCTGCACCACACAGAGTAACCGACTGTAACCTGCCCACTCAGGTCAGCGCATTTGCGGTGGCCTTTTTGTGTTGCACTTTTTCTCTACCTGCTGCCTGCAAGTTTTTCTTCTGTCAAGTCCGCTTTGGGGCTTGGCTTTTTATTTGCAGCCTTATGAAACCGTGTGAGCAACAGAACGCCGATTAAAATAAATGCCGGAAAAACCGCGGAAAACAGCATGCCGCTCTTTAAACCGAGTTGGTCTGCAGTGAGATTCGGGAAAGATGCGGCGATGTTTGCATTGCCGGAAACCGCGCCGCTCACTGCGCCCATCAATGCCGGGCCCACAGAGCAGCCCACGTCGCCCAACACCGCCAAAATGCCGAACATCGCCGTACCGCCCTTCGGGTACGCAGCGGAGGTCAGCGAGAACGTGCCCGGCCACATGAGGCTTACGGAAAAGCCGCACAGCGCGCACGAAAGCAGAGAAAGCCACGGGTTTTCAAATAAAGCCGTACCAAGATAGCACAAAATACACAGTGCGGCGCAGAATACCATCGCGCCCGTTAAATGGATTTCCTCGCCCCACACGCCGTAGATTGTTCTGCCGATGCCCATAAACACCGCAAACAGGCACGGCCCTAAAAGGTCGCCGATGACCTTCGTCACGCCGAGCGCACGCTCCGCAAACAGCGAGCTCCACTGGCTCATGGCAAGCTCGCTCGCGCCCGCGCAAAGCATCAAAAGCAGTGCCACGAGGAAAATTTTCGAGGTAAACAGCGTTTTGAGCGGTGTTTTCTCTTCCTCCGGCACGGTGGGCATCAGCGGCACCTTGAGGAAACGAAATAAATTATAAAGCGGCAGCAAAGACCACAGAATCGGGATGATAAACCACAAATCCTCGCCGATCAAGCGCAGCAAAAGCGTCGTGATGAGCACCACGCCCACCTGTCCCCAGCAGTAAAACGAATGTAAAAGGCTCATCGCGGAGGCCTTCGCATCGCCCGGACAGGAATCGACAATCGGGCTGATGATAACTTCAATCAGGCCGCCGCCCACGCCGTTTACAATCGTCGCAAGGACAAGACCCACATACGGCGCAGGCAGCGCGTTTGGCAGCGTGCCCTGCATCACAAGGCCTAAAAACGCCAGCGCGTGTGCGATGACCGCTGATTTTCGGTAGCCGATGCGGTCTACGTATTTAACGGAAAGCATATCCGTGATGACCTGCGTCACAAAGTTGCACAGGATGAGCGCCGAAATCAGCGAATACGAAATGCCGAATTTGTTTTGGAACAGCACGAAAAACAGGGGAGAGAGATTGTTCACAATGCCCTGCGTGATATACCCGCGGTAGCAGGCAAACACGGTGTTTTTAAAGTTTTGGGTCTTCTCCATTCAACGATACCGCCTTTAATAAAATGCTAACTTTCATTATAGAGGAAGGCCCGGCGAAATTCTACCGTGAATTTGACGGAGAACCACAAAAATTCAATACATCTACCGAAAGGAATTCCAAAAAAATGCGGCGTAAAAGCCAAATCCATGTTGATTTTACCAAGGAAATATAGTACAATAAAACCAAACAGGGTTTTCTCTTTCAGAAAAAGCCCCAATTCAATCTGTTATTCTTTTGATTTATTCAATTAGAAGGAGTGTTTTAACATGAAGTTAGGCGTACTTACCAATGTTGTAGGCAACATGCCTCTTGAGGACGCACTGAAGTATTTCAAGTCCATGGGCATCCAGATGGTCGAAATCGGCTGCGGCGGCTATCCGGGCAAAGATCACTGCGATCCGGAAGTTCTGCTCCACGATGAAGCAAAGTATCAGGAGTTCTGCGATACCATCAAGAAGTATGATATGGAAGTCAGCGCATTCTCCTGCCACGGCAACCCGATCCACCCGAATAAGGAGCTGGCTGCGGCTTATGATAAGGACATGCGCAACGCAGTTCTGATGGCTGAAAAATACGGCCTGCATCAGATCAACTGCTTCTCCGGCTGCCCGGGCGATTGCGAGACCTCTCAGTATCCGAACTGGGTTGTATGCGCATGGCCGGACGATTTCGGTAAGATCCTCGAGTATCAGTGGAAGATTCTTGTCGATTACTGGAAGAATTTTGTAGCATTCGCAAAAGAGCACGGCGTCAATAAGATCGCTCTTGAAATGCACCAGGGCTTCTGTGTTTACAACACGGAGACGCTCCTCAAGCTCCGTGAGGCTGTGGGCCCGGAGATCGGCGCAAACTTTGACCCGTCCCACCTCATTTGGCAGGGCATGGATCCGGTTGCTGTTATCCGCGAGCTCGGCGGCGACGCAATCTTCCACGTACACGCAAAGGATACCCGTCTCGATAAGTACAACATGGCAAAGAACGGCGCGCTCGACACGAAGAGCTATGCAGACGAAGCACATCGCTCCTGGATCTTCCGCAGCGTCGGCTACGGCAACGATCTGCTCTATTGGAAGGACATCATCAGCGCTCTGCGCCTTGTCGGCTATGACTATGCCATCAGCATTGAGCATGAGGATAGCCTCATGAGCCAGAACGAGGGCCTTATGAAGGCTGTTGAGACCCTGAAGTCTGCTATCATCTTCGAGCCGAAGATGACCGAGACCCGTTGGATCTGATTTCTTTCTGACAACACGTAAATAAGACCACGGCGCTTCGGCAGGGCAACCTGTCGGAGCGCCGCTTTTATGTTTTAACGGTTTGCTTTTTGTCCGTATGATACGCGCACAGCTTTAAAAACGGGAACAGCAAAGCGGCATAAAACCCTGCACAAACCGCCGTTTGCAGCAAAACAAGGGGAATACCCGAAAGCGAAATGCTTTTCAATAAAAACTGTGTTGCATTCGCGGCAAGCAGTGCGAAAAACGTCGGTATCACTACACTTTTCAATAGCCCAATATGTACATCGGCGACTTTTAATAATCTTCGTACACTCAGCATCGCGTTGAAGATGGACGAGAAAAACAAAATTGCAATGTACGCCCTCATACCGGCAAACCGCATGAAAAGCAAAATCAAAAGCACACGCAGAAACGAATCCGAAAAGTTGTATTTCATGGAGTTCAGCTGCTCGTCAAGCCCCTTTAAAAGACTGTCCACTACGACATCCAGGTACAAAAGCGGTACGAGCGGCGCCAAAATTTTGAGGTATGCTCCGGCTTCCCGGCTTTTATAAAACGCCTCGCCCCAGTCACTGCCGAAAACGAAGAAGATCCCCGCGCAGAAAATGCCGAACTGCAGGGCCGCGTGCACCGCGCGCTGCGTGATGTGCCGCACGGCCCTGCGGTGCGAAAGCTCAAATTCCCGCGCCGTTTTCGGGATGAGCAAAGACGCGAACGACGTCAAAAACGAAGACGGAAAGTACAGCATCGGCATTGCCATGCCCTGCAATAAACCGTAGGCGGACATGGAAGCCGCACGACTGAGCCCGTACCGCCCGAGCTCGCGCGGGATGAGCAGATTTTCCGCCGTTGAAAGCAAGCTGCGTGCCGCGCTCGAAAGCGTGCACGGCACCGCAATGTGGAACATCCCGTGCAGAACGCCCGTCGCCTGCTCTTTTTCTTTCGGCGTGTTGCGCTTTAAGCTGCGGCGGTAAATGAGGAATCCCGCCAAAAACGAAACGGCTTCTCCGAATGTTGAAGCAATCATCGCCGCAAAGCACGCGGCTTCTATGCTCTGCGGCGCAAAATACCAGAACAGCACAACGGCGGAGAAAATCGTCAGCACCTGTTCCACCGCGTCACTCCATGAGGTGGAAAGCGATTCGTCCACTGCTAAAAAATATCCCTTCATGCACGTGCACTGCGACATAAACGGCAGCCCAAGCGCCAAAATGCGCAGAGACGGCGCCGCGCCGGCGTTGCCCAAAATATGCGCGGCGGCAAAATCCGAAAAGCACAGCAGCAAAACCGCAATGGTACAGCTCACCGTCAGGCAGAACAAAAAGCACTGCGTCACCACGCTGCGCACCGTGCAGCGGCGGTTCGCCGCAATGGCTGCCGTCACCATGCGCGTCACGGCCAAGCTGATGCCGGAAGTGGAAAGCGTGATGGCGAGCAGGAACACGGAGAAGATGAGCTGGTAAAGCCCCATGCCCTCCGCGCCGATTTTGCCCGATAAATACGCACGGTAGCCGATGTTCGTAATGCGGAAAAACAGTGAAAATGCCGTTAAAGCGATGCCTTGCAGCAGAAATTTGCGTTTTGTCATGATTGTCGCAGGGCCTCCTATTGCAAGTTTTCCGGGCGCGTTGTATAATCAGCTTATATGAGAAATGTATAGATAATTTTCTGCATTTTATAAAAAGAGAACAGGAGTTAAAAAGTATGACAGATCAGGTAAACGCAGACTGGACCGAATTACAGGTCACCATTCCCGCGGCGGATACGGACCGCGCGGGCGACATTGCGCAGATGGTCGTGCCCTACGGCATTTATATTGAAGACTATTCGCATTTAGAAGAGGAAGCGATGGAGATCGCGCATATCGACCTCATCGACGAAGACCTTCTCAAAAAAGACCGCACCAAAAGCATCATCCATGTGTATATCAGCCCGGAGGAAAACCCGGCGGAAGCCATTTCTTTCCTCAAAGAGCGTTTTGAAGCCGTCGGCATTGAGAACACCATCACCGCCGCCAACTGCGCGGAGGAGGATTGGATCAACAACTGGAAAAAGTATTTTAAGCCCATCCCCGTCGGCAACCGCTTGCTTGTGCGCCCCATGTGGGAGGACGAGTACGAAGCAGGTGACCGCGTCGTGCTGCATCTGGAGCCGGGCCTCGCGTTTGGTACCGGCACGCATGAAACGACCCGCCTTTGCATGGAGCTGCTCGAAAAGTATGTAAAGCCGGGCGATACCATGCTTGATATGGGCTGCGGCAGCGGTATTTTGTCCGTTGCCGGTCTGCTGCTCGGCGCAGGCAGCGCCGTTGGCGTCGATATTGATGCTCTCGCCGTCAAGACCGCCGTCGCAAACGCAGAGATCAACCACGTCGGCGATAAGTTCACCGGCATCTGCGGCAATCTGGCGGATAAGGTTACCGGCACATTCGATGTCGTTGTCGCGAATATCGTCGCAGACGTCGTGATTCTGCTCACAAAAGATGCCCCGCGTTTTATGAAACCCGATACCGTCTATATCATGAGCGGTATCATCGATACAAGGGAAGACGATGTTTTGGCGTGCCTCGCGGATAAATTCGAGATCATCGACCGCAAAGAGGAAAAAGGCTGGGTCGCCTTGGCTGCAAAGCTGAAGTAAGCTAACGTTTTCCACAGCGGAGCGACGAATAAAGTTTTTGATCCAACTTTTTTCAAAAAGTTGGTGGGGCCTTGGGGCAACGCCCCGAGTCGAGCTCCGCAGAGCTCGAAACCCTTTTGCCTACCCAAAGATCAGGAAGATAGTCAAATCGTCCGGTGGACGATTTGACGTAAGAAACCCTATCAAAGGGTTTCTTAAAAGGCTTGCTCAGCAAGCCTTTAGAAATAGATAAAAGCAAAGAAGATTCGGAGGGATTATCATGACAGCAGAATTCCATAAGGCAAACCGTCAGCGCCTGTACGCCGAAATGAAAGACGGCAGCGCAGCCGTGTTCTTTTCCGGCAGCGCACCGCGCCAGAGCGCCGATGCGTACTATACATTCTTCACAAACCGCAATTTCCTGTATTTAACGGGCATTAAATTCGCGGGGCTCGTGTTGGTCGCCACAAAAATCGGCGGCAATGTGCAGGAATCCATCTATATCCTCCCGCCGGATCTCATGAAAGAGCGCTGGACGGGCCGCAGACCGAAAGCCGATGAAGTTATGGCGCAGTCCGGAATCACGGATATCCGCTTCGTTGAGAACTTTGAAAACGATATCCACCGTGTTTTGAACAGCGGCAACGTGCAGCGCGTCTACCTCGACCTCTACCGCCATACGCCGGACGAGGGCTTAGATGAAGCCCACCGCTTCGCGCAGACCATTAAGACCGGCTACCCGTTCCTCACGGTTGAAAATATCCTGCCCATCTTAAAGCGCCTGCGTACCCTGAAGGCTCCGTGCGAGATTGACGCCATGCGTCGTGCCATGACCGTTACGCGCGAAGGCATTTTGCGCATGATGCGCGCTTCGCACCCCGGCATGTATGAGTACGAGTATAAAGCCGAGTTCGACTACGCCCTCACCGGCGCCGGCGTGCTTGAGCCCGCGTTCCACTCCATCATTTCCGCCGGCGAAAACAACTTCTGCATCCATTACGACAGCTACATGGGACAAGCCAAAGACGGCGATATGATCTTGAATGACGTTGGCGCGCAGTGGGACGGCGAGTGCAACGATGTCTCCCGTGGCTGGCCGTGCAACGGCAAATACTCGAAAGAGCAGCGCATGCTGTATGCGTGTGCCCTCAATACGTCGAACTACATGTTCTCCATCATCAAGCCCGGTATGCTCATGGACGATGTGGATAAGATCGCCCGCCGCTATTGCTGTGAGCAGCTGAAAAAGATCGGTCTGCTGTCCTCTTACGATGAGATTGGCAAATATATGTGGCACGGCGGTGCGCACCACGTCGGTTACGACGTGCACGATGTTGTCGATGCACTCGGCAAGCCTATCGCGCCGAACATGGTCTTCTGCGTTGATATCGGCATTTACGCCGAAGAGCTCGGCATCGGCTTCCGCGTGGAGGATAACTGCCTTGTCACGCCGACCGGCGCAGAGAATCTCTCCGTGTCCGTGCCGCGCACCATCGAAGACATCGAGGCCGTCATGGCAAAATAACGGGAAAAATTGCAATGAAGCTCATTTTACCCGAGCAGATTACGGAAGCGCAGTATAAAGCGTATCTTGCGGATTGGGGTGCAGAGCGCATCGTGCCGAGCGAGCGCCGCAAGGGCTACGCCAAAATGCAGCTTGCGCTCGCGTTGCCTATCGCACACGCCATGAGTTTGCAGAAGGCGCTCATCACCTGCGCAGACGATTTTGAAAGAAAGAAGTGAAAAACATGACAAATTTTAGCAAGCTCGTTTTGAAAATGACGGAGTACGAGGGCGGCTGTGTCGAGCGCGTCAACCACTTTTTGAAGGTGTTCGCGTTCGCAAAGACCATCGCGGAGGGCGAAGACGTGGACGATGCGACAAAAGAAATTTTGGAAGCCGCCGCCATTACGCACGATATCGGCATCCGTGTGTGCTTTGAAAAATACGGCAACTGCAACGGCCCTCACCAGGAGGTGGAAGGCCCGCCCATCGCACTCGAAATGCTGCCCGCGTGCGGTTATACCCATGGGCAGACAGAGCGTATATGCTATCTCATCGGCCACCACCACACGTACACGAACATCAACGGCATCGATTATCAGATTTTGGTTGAAGCCGATTTCCTCGTAAACATTTTCGAGAGCGGCATGACCCATGAAGCCGCCGAAAAGGTGTACGAGAACATCTTCCGCACAAAGACCGGCAAGCAGCTTTTAAAAGACCTGTTCTTGTAAATTGCACATAAAATCAAAAATTAGAATATTGACATTTATGAGAAATAACCTTACAATTAACATTGCAAGGTTATTTTTTACTTGTCAAATTTTTAAGGAGTTGTGATATATGGCAAGAAATTTCATGTGCACCAAAACAGACCCGGTCGTCGAGACCAAAGCCGGTAAGCTGCGCGGTTTTCAGCTTGACGGCACATATGTGTTCCACGGCGTAAAATACGCCGATGCAAAGCGTTTCCACCAGCCGACCCCGGTAGAGCCGTGGGAGGGCATAAAAAACGCGCTGGCTTACGGCTACGTGTGCCCCATGCTGCAGCAGGATCAGCCCAGCAACGAGCTGATGGTGCCGCACCGCTATTGGCCGCTCGATGAGAACTGCCAGTACCTCAATATCTGGACGCAGCATCTTGACCCGAACGCCAAAAAGCCCGTGCTCGTTTGGCTGCACGGCGGCGGATTCGCGGCGGGCTCCTCCATTGAGCACATCGCCTACGAGGGTGAAAACATGAGCAAATACGGCGATGTCGTCGTCATTTCACTCAACCACCGTCTCAATATCCTCGGCTATCTCGATCTTTCCCCGTTCGGCGAGGAATATAAGAATTCCGGCAACGCCGGCAACGCCGATATGGTCGCAGCTTTGCAGTGGATTCACGAAAATATCGCAAACTTCGGTGGCGACCCGGAAAACGTCACACTGTTCGGCCAGTCCGGCGGCGGTATGAAGGTCTGGACGCTGATGCAGACCCCTGCGGCGGACGGCCTGTTCCATAAGGGCGTCGTGCAGAGCGGCTGCATCGATCACTTTGTCTCCGGCAATTCCACGGAGCAGAACGGCAAAGCCATCGTCACGGCGCTTCTGGAAGAATTGAAGCTCGATGATGTCAAAGCACTGGAGACCATCCCGTACGCACAGCTCGCGGCAGCGTACAACAAGGTCGCGCCGGAGGTCGCAAAGACGGGCGCATACGTCGGCGGCAACCCGCTCGCAAACGATTGGTACCTCGGCGATCCGCTCGAGGTCGGTTTCACGGAGCACGCAAAGACCATCCCGGTCATGGTTGGCACCGTGCTCGGCGAGTTCTCGTTCATGCCGGCATTAAGCGAAGAGGAAAAGGCCGATGCTGCGCTCATCGATTCTATGATCGAAAAACGCTACGGCGCAGAGGGCAAAAAGCTCAAGGAGATGTTCGCCGAGGTTTACCCGGATAAGGACGTCAGCGACGTGCTGTTCATGGATTCCATCTTCCGCGCGCCGTCTACCGATTTCATCTTGAAAAAAGCACAGCACCCGGAAAGCGGCACGTATTCGTATATGATGACCTACACCTTCCCGTATGACGGTGGGCATATCGCATGGCATTGCAGCGAGATCCCGTTTGTGTTCCATAACACGAGCCTCGTCGCCGCGTATAACGAGCCCGGCGTGACCGACTTGCTCGAAAAGCAGATGTGCGACGCGTGGCTCAACTTCGCGCGTGACGGCAAACCGTCCAGCGAAGACCTGCCGGAGTGGCCGGCTTGCACCGCAGACGACGAAGCGACCATGATTTTCGACAAAAAGTGTGAGGTCAGACATAACTACGACCATGAGCTTGTTGCGTTGCATAAAAAATTGGCCCCCTCGCCGTGGAGCCATAACGATGACGAGGAAGAGCAGCAGATCCAGCACTAAGCGCTTCGCATTTGCTTGTGAAAGCGAACGAATAAAGGCTTTGATTTAAACTTTCTTCGAGAAAACTTGAGGGGACTTGGGGCGCTGCCCCAAGTCCCCTCTGCCTTTGAAAAGGCGGGCGAAATTTTTTGTGTCGCTACGCTATGTTCCCTGCAAGCTTCTTTTTTTTGCGCAGCAAAAAAGCCGAACACAACTTCTGTGCTCGGCTCATTTTGCATTAAATTAAATTACAGGTTAGCCTTCAGCCATGCAATGTCTTCAGCAAGGCAAGCTACGCGATCCTGCGGGTCGTTGTAGCTGGCTTCACGCTCAACAACGTAAATGACGTTATCGCACTGTGCGTCGGCAGCTGCCTTAACAGCCTTCCAGTCCACAATGCCCTGGCCCTGCGGCACGTTCAGCTTGTCGTGCTCTTCCTTCATCTTGAGGAACTCCGGCGGGAAGATCGGCTTGCCGTCAGCGTCTTTCTCAAACTTGAAGCGCGGGGTGGTGTCGTGGCGGGACTGCGGCTTGTTTGCGCCGATAACGCCGCCGTTTTCCTTAATGTGGATGCTTGCAATGCGGCCTGCGTGGCTGTTGATGAAGTCTACCGGGTTTACGCCTGCTGCGCTGCACCAGCCGCAGTCAAGCTGGAAAGCCGTAACTTCCGGGTCACATGCATCGATGAGCCAGTCATAAAGATACTTGCCCTCGTCCACATAGAACTCGTCGGTGTGGTTGTGGTAGCCGATCTTGATGCCGTACTGCTTCGCAATGTTGCCGAGGCGGTTGAGTTCTGCTGCAACTTCTTCAGCTTCTGCCTTGTTGCAGAAATTTGTCATCGGGCAGATGACAAGCTTTGCGCCCAGCTCTGCAAAGTAGGGGAGAACGCCTTCAATCTGATCCAGACCGACGTGAGCGGAATCGACCTTCAAATTGTTCTCTGCGAGAACCTTTTTCATTTCTTCAACCGGCACTTCCGTGAAGTCTGCAGTGAACTCTGCGCCTGCAAAACCAAGCTTTGCAATGGTCTTCAGCTTCTCAATCGGGCTAATCGGCTCGGAAACCAGGGAATAAACCTGAACATTGATATTTTCCATGGGAAAAACCACCTTTCTGAAAATTATAACGTTTGCGGAAACTCCGCCTTAAAAAATGTGCGGCGACACGAAATGCCGCCGCACACAAAATGTACTGATTAAAATTAGTCGAAGTAAACAGGCTTGCCGGTTCTGTTGGACTCATAGATCGCATCGAGGATTCTCGTGACGACATAAGCCTGATCAGCCGTAACAAACAGCTCGCCTTCACCCTTCAGAGCCTTGACCCAGATCTCAGCTTCCTTGGACTTCGGTGCCGGACCCTGAGAGAAGCCCGGGATGAAACCTCTGACCTTGTTGCCAACCCAAGAAATGGTCGGGTACTCAGCAACAACATGGTTCAGACGGACACGGCCTTCCTTCGTATCGAGGCCGCCCTCGGTACCAGCCAGCATCGTGTAAGCTTCGCCGTTTGCAGCGTAGTCTTCAGCCATGTTGATAGCCCAAGCAGCGCGCAGAACAATCGTAGCGCCGTTCTTCATCTTGATGAAGCCAACAGCGGAGTCTTCAACGTCGTAGGTTTCGTTGTTCCAGGTATCGAACTCACCGCGGTAGTTGACCTGACCCTGATGCTTAGCATCGAGCGTGTGGCCGAGCTTCTCGAAGGAAGTGCCGCAAACATAGTCAACATCGTAGTTATTCATGAGGAACAGCGTGAGGTCAAGAGCATGCGTACCGATGTCGATCAGCGGACCGCCGCCCTGCTTTGCCTTATCCGTGAATACGCCCCAGGTCGGAACGCCACGGCGGCGGAGGTATGTAGCCTCTGCATAGTAAACATCGCCAAGAGCGCCGGAATCGACAACCTTCTTAGCAACCTGGTTCTCCGGGAAGTGGCGATACTGATAGCCGATCGTCAGCATCTTGCCGGTTCTGTCTCTTGCTTCAAGCATCTTCTTAGCGTCAGCCGGGGTAGCAGCCATCGGCTTCTCGCACAGAACGTGCTTGCCAGCCTCAAGAGCAGCAACGGTGATCTCGCAGTGTGCAACGTTCGGGGTCAGAACGTGAACAGCGTCGATCGTCGGGTCTGCCAGAAGCTCATGATAATCGGTGTAAACCTTAGCGTCCGGGGTGCCGTACTCTTTAGCGGCCTTTTCTGCTCTCTCAAGAATGAGGTCGCAGAATGCACACATATCTACGCCTTCCTGCTGGGCCATGCCCGGGAAGTGCTTGCCGTTTGCAATACCGCCGCAGCCGATAAAGCCAACTCTTACATTTGCCATTGGAATTCTCCTCCTAAATTTACGCCGAAGTCCATACGGACTCCTAACGATTTATTTCTGCTTGTATTTTAGACCATTCCAAAGCAAATGTAAAGCCCTTTTTGTGAAAAAAGCGGATTTGCACAAGCTTTTTTTATGCTGCTTGTATCATTTGCATAAAAACTTTTGCTTTGTTGCCTGCGCGTCCAAAAATCAGCCGTGCATTTCATAAAAAAGAGTAAAAAAAGAGGCACACCGCAAAAAATACGGTGTGCCCTAAAGTATTCTTACAACATTCTGCTTATAAAAACACAGTTAAAACCGTGTAAAACACGTATGCCGATTTGATATAGCGCTACGCAAAGCAGAAAAATCAGTACTGTCTGCCCCAGTAGACCATGTGCTTTGCCGGCTTGCCGCAGCAAACGCAAACATCAGAGAGGTGCTCTTCCTTAAACGGAATGCAACGGGACTTCACGCCACCGGTCGCGTCCTTCAGCTTGTCCTCGCACGCGCTGTCGCCGCACCACATGGCCTTGATGAAGCCGGGCTTGTTTTCCGCTATGTCGAGGAACTCCTCATACGTCGTCGCCGTGAAGGTCTTCTCTTCAAGGTTCTTCAGCGCACGCTCATAAAGACCGTCATGCACAGCCTGCAAGGCCTTTTCAATCTCGCCCTCAAGGTTATCGAGCGAAACGAAAATCTTCTCTCTCGTGTCGCGGCGGACGAGCACGCACTGGTTCTGCTCAATGTCCTTCGGACCGATCTCCAAACGCAGCGGCACGCCCTGCATCTCATACTGGCTGAACTTCCAGCCGGGGGAGTTGTCGGTGTCGTCCAGCTTCACGCGGAACTTCGTCTTCAGGGATTCATACAGCGCGTTTGCCTTGTCGAGCACGCCGGGCTTATGCTGTGCAATCGGGATGATTGCCAGCTGGATCGGCGCGACCTTCGGCGGCAGTACAAGACCGTTGTCGTCGCCGTGTACCATGATGATGGCGCCGATCATGCGGGTGGAAACGCCCCAGGAGGTCTGGTGCGGGTGCTGCAGGGTGTTGTCGCGGCCCGTGAACGTAATGCCGAAGTTCTTTGCCCAGCCGTCGCCGAAGTAGTGGCTCGTGCCGCCCTGCAAAGCAACGCCGTTGTGCATCATCGGCTCAATGGTGTAAGTCGCCACAGCGCCCGCAAACTTTTCTTTCTCGGTCTTCTGGCCGGTCACAGCCGGAATGGCGAGCACGTTCTTGTAGAACTCCTCGTAGGTGTGCAGCATGCGCATGGTCTCTTCCATGGCCTCTTCTGCGGTTTCGTGCATGGTGTGGCCTTCCTGCCACAGGAACTCGGAGGAGCGCAGGAACGGACGCGTCGTTTTCTCCCAGCGCACAACGGAGCACCACTGGTTGTAGAGCTTCGGCAGATCGCGGTAAGAGTTGATGATTTTCTGGTAATGCTCGCAGAAGAGAATCTCACTCGTCGGGCGTACGCACAGGCGCTCACTCAGCTTCTCGCTGCCGCCTTCCGTTACCCAGGCCACTTCAGGCGCAAAGCCCTTTACGTGGTCTTTTTCCTTCTGCAGGAGGGATTCCGGGATGAACAGCGGCATGTAAACGTTCTGGTGACCCGTCGCCTTAAAGCGATCGTCCAGTTCATGCTGAATGTTTTCCCAGATCGCGTAGCCGTACGGCTCGATGATCATGCAGCCTTTTACGCTGGAGTAATCCATCAGCTCGGCTTTTTTAACAATATCGGTGTACCATTTGGAAAAGTCAACGTCCATGGAAGTGATGTCGTTGACCATCTTCTTCTGATTCGCCAAGAAATTCAGTCCTTTCACGATTCGTGCGGCAAACGCTGTGCCGCCGGGCCCAAAGCGGGCATATTGTTTCTTATTATACAGGGAATTTTCCTGAAAAGCAAGAGCGGCAGCCATCTTTATGCGGGCCGCCTAAGATTTTATTTAAAAAAACAGAAAAGAAGGTTCGTTTCTTCTTTCCTTGTACGATTCGGTGCAATTTGTACCAAAGATACTTGTACATAAATAATTAAAAGTTAGCTTAAGCTAATTTACAGAAACAGAGTACCAACAAAACAGCTGTCCATCGGAATAAATTAAATCAGCGAAAAAACACCGGGAACAGCCAGAAAGCCGCTCCCGGTGTTTTCATATCGTTTTGCACAAGGCGAAAAATTTCACGCAGAGCGCAAAAATTACTGACCCTGATGTTCTTCGATGAACTGAACGATTTCGCCAACCGTCTTGAGGTTTTCAACTTCCGTATCCGGAATTTCTACGTTGAAAGCATCTTCGATGGACATGACAAGATCAACAACAGCAAGGGAATCTGCGTCCAGATCCTCAACCAGGTTGGAATCCTCGGTGATCTCGGAGGGATCTACGCTGAGCTCCTCAGCAATAATATCGATAACTTTCTCCAGAACCATTTAATTTTCCTCCTATCGTGTAGTATTTGTCAAGTACTGCACCGTCTGCCGTATGGACAAAACGCCGCAGGCATGATACAATCGGGGTGTACTTCACATACATTGTATGGATGCACGGCTTATTTGTCAATAGCAATTCCGCATTCCGTGCTAAATTTTTCTGTTTTTAAAGGAGAGCCTTAAAATGCAGCTTCGCCGTTTTGCCGTCATCGGGCACCCCATCGGGCACACGATGTCGCCGTTTATCCATGATCGCCTCTTCTCCCTCACAGGCCATAAGCCGGAATATTCCGTGCTGGATGTACCGTCCCTTACACAGGCGCTGCCCGCATTGCGCACGCTCGACGGCTTCAACATCACCATCCCCCACAAAAGCGACATCATTCCCCTGCTCGACGGTATCGACGAAAAAGCGAAGCTTTTCGGATCCGTCAACACCGTGCGTGTCGAAGACGGCAAAATGACCGGCTACACAACGGACGGTGTCGGCTGCAAAAAGGCCCTTGCGCGCTATGGGCTCGATTTTAACGGCGAGCTCCTTCTGCTCGGCCGCGGCGGCGCGGCGCGTGCCATCGCATTTGAAGCCGTGCTCACGGCCGATGCACCGCATCTTGATATCGTCTGCCGCGAAAGCTCGCTCGAAAAAGCACAGGTGCTCAGCGATGAACTCGCGGAGCTCTGCCGCACGCGCAGCAAAACCGGCGTGTTTCGCGTGCTGTCTTATGACGAGCTCGCAAAGGAAACCGAGCACTACGATCTCGTGCTCAACACCACAAGCCTCGGTATGTACCCCAAAACCGGTGTCAGTGCTGTCGGGGAAGACGTGCTCTCCCGCTGCAAAGCCGCGTTCGACGCCGTCTATAACCCCGGCAAAACGAAATTTTTAAAGCTTGCCGCAAACTGCGGACTCAAAACTGTCGGCGGCATGGGCATGCTCGTCTGTCAGGCGGTCGCCGCGCACGAGCTCTGGTACGGCGCGTCGTTTAAGGACAGCAATATTGAACAGCTCATCTGCGATGCGGAAGCGGAAACGGCACGGCTTTTCCACGCATAACGAACCGAAAGAAACGGGGAACGGGAAATGGACAAAAAAGTAAAAGGTGAAATCATAAAATCGGGCAATATCGTTTTAAGCGGCTTCATGGGCAGCGGCAAGACCACGGTCGGCCGTCGCTTGGCCGCCGCGCTCGATATGCAGTTTGTCGATATGGACTTGTACATAGAAAAGAAGACCGGCATGACGGTCAAGGAGATTTTCGCAGAATACGGCGAGCTGCATTTTCGCGCGCTCGAGACCGAGACCGTAAAGGAGCTTGCGCAAAGTAATCATTTCGTCATCGCCACGGGCGGCGGCACGCTGATGCAGCCGCAGAACGTAGAGGGCTTCCATCAAGGCGGCGGTACCATCTATTATCTCGACGTACCGCTGGCCGCCTTGCAGGAGCGCCTCAAAAACGATAAACGCCGCCCGCTTCTGCAGACGCCGGACCGCCGCGCGGTGATTGAGCGCCTTTTAAACGAGCGCCGCCCGAAATACCTCGCAAGCGCGGACGTCATCGTCGACGCCGGCGCGCCCACGGTTGTCGTTGTAGAGCGCATTTGCGCCCTGCGCGGCGAGCCCATTGAAAAAGCGAAGCGCAAAAAGCCGGGAAATACCTCCGAAAAGGAGCGACCCCAAAAGAAGCGCTTCCGCAGAAGAAGACGCAAAAAAGGAACTTCTCCCGGAACACCGCAAGAAAACTCTTGACAAAGTGCCCGCGCGGCGGTATGATTTTAACACGGCGATGCAGGATAGATAAAGCAAACCTGCAAATCGCAAAGCAAGAGTCACATATAGGATGGTTCAAACTATGCAGTCCGTTTTATTCACAAGACGATTTACAAAGTATTTTAGCGCACGATTTTATACCGTGTGCTTTTCGTCGTATGTGAATATACCGGGCAACGCTTGAAAACGCGCGGAAAATTTCTGCGCGGAGGAATTTGAAGTATTCTGAGCAGTATAAAACCAAGCGGAGCCAATGGGCTTCGCTTTTTTTGTGCCGAGAGCGGCAGCGGGGCACGGCTCCTATAAAAGAAAGGTAAGGGAAAAAACATGATCATCGTACTCAAAGCCAACCGCAGTGAAGAACAGGTCAAAAATTTCATTTCGAATCTCACCGACCGTTATGACGTCAGTGTTAACACATGGGTCGGCACACATTCCACCGTGCTCGGCCTTATCGGCGATACCGCTGCGGTAGACAGCGAGTACATCGCCGCACAGGATATTGTAGAAAGCGTCAAGCGCGTGCAGGAGCCGTATAAAAAAGCAAACCGTAAGTTCCATCCGGAAGATACGGTCATCAAGCTTCCTACCGGTCAGGTGATCGGCGACGGTTCCCTTGCGCTCATCGCGGGTCCGTGCTCCGTCGAAAGCGAAGCGCAGATCTGCTGTGTCGCAGAGCGCGTCAAGGCCGCAGGCGCTACGTTCCTGCGCGGCGGCGCATTCAAGCCCCGCACCTCGCCGTATGCGTTCCAGGGCCTTAAGGCAGAGGGCCTCGAGCTCCTCAAAAAGGCCAAGGAAAGAACCGGCCTGCCCATCGTCACCGAGATTATGAGCATCGGCCACCTCGACCTCTTTGAGGACGTCGATGTCATTCAGGTCGGCGCAAGAAACATGCAGAACTTCGAGCTTTTAAAGGCGCTCGGGAAGCTCGATAAGCCGGTGCTTTTAAAGCGCGGCTGGGCAAACACGGTCAAGGAGCTTCTGACCTCGGCAGAGTACATAATGAGCGGTGGAAATGAACAGATTGTGCTGTGTGAACGCGGCATACGCACATTTGAAACCGCAACGCGAAACACGCTCGATCTGTCGGCAGTCGCTGTGATAAAGGATCTGAGCCGGCTGCCGGTCATCGTCGATCCGAGCCACGCAACGGGGCACGCAAAATTTGTTGAACCCATGGCGCTCGCCGCGGCGGCCGCCGGAGCGGACGGGCTGATGATCGAAGTTCATGACGATCCGGCGCAGTCAAAATGTGATGCGGCGCAGGCCGTGACTCCGGCGCAGTTTGCCGTCATTGCCGAAAAAATCAGCGCACTGCGCAAAGCAATTTTCTGAACATTTTCTCGCAAATAAACTTCTTGACATCGCCGGTGGGCTATGCTATTATATTTCAGCGGCAATGTGCAGAAG
>OGRI01001673.1_pt1 | contig 17849 bp, 8 predicted proteins | sample 1553391 | NCBI WGS metagenome assembly OGRI01 (sample SAMEA2580052, study PRJEB22360) | human gut metagenome | reverse complement strand
TGATCTGGATGGCGCCCGCCACGGCAACAAGGGCGATGAAGCGGCTGCGACAGCCATCAACATGGTCAAGTTGCAGATCGACATGGAAGCCGCTTCCCCCGACCACGAACCCGACCGGCGGAACATCAACTGACGACTTTGGTACAGATATTAAAGGGAGCCTTTCATAGGCTCCCTTTTTTGCGGCGTTTCCGGCGGTGCGTAGCGGTTATCAGTTGCGTCCGTGTGTCATGACCTATGATCCGTGTCCTGTGCTCTGGGAACCGTGCTCCGTGAACCGTGTGCTGTGCGTCTTGAACTCGTGTGCCCGCGAGTTGTGTGTCCGTGTCGGCGCCCGTGCGTCCCTCTCCGCCGCCTGATATGCTCCGGGGCGCCATTCACGGCTTGGACGGAAAGGCATGTGCCTCGGGCCCGGCGGGCCCGGCCTTCGGAGGCCTGTACCACCGCCATCGCCGTTGCCACCCGGGGCGGAATAAAAGAAGAGGGAGGCCTTCAGGCCTCCCTCTTCGGTATGGGGATCGAACGGTGTTATTCGACAACCTGAATGACCGGACTGTCGTTGTACCCGTTATCGGCGGAGCTTGCCCAGCGGATCGTACCGCCGTTGGGTTCCGTGCCGCCCGTGGTGTTGGCTTCGCAATAGAACCGGATCTTGACGCTGCCGTCGCTGATACCGCGTGCGAAGGTCATTGTCTCGTCGATCTGCATGTTGGCCGTCGGTACCAGATGCGTGTAGGTGATCTGTTCCCCGTTGACGGTTGCGGTCTGCGTGTCGGTCGCCGGTTTCCAGCTCGTACCGTCCATATATTGCAGGCTCCAGTACTTCTGTCCGGTGCCGGAGATACGTGTGAGACCCGTAAAACGAACCTTCGTTCCCGACTTGAAGTTCTTGACCGGAACTTCGAATAACCAGTAGTCGCCCTTCCATGCTCCCGTGACGTAGGGTTGTCCCGTGCCGCCGATCATGCGCGTGCTGTTGGGGTGCAGGCTGCCGTCGGAGTTGAAGGTGTGGAAGTAGGAGATATAACCTACGCCCGACGAGGCCATGAGCTTGTTGTTCTGCTCGAACTGCTCTTTCGGAACCGTGTAGTCCGTGCCCGATGCACCGTTGAAGAACCACTTTACCGGAGCGTCCAGACCTTCCAGCGGCCCGCCTTCCGCCAGGCTTTCCTGTGTCACGAAGATCTCCTTGACGGCTTTGGTGCCGAGCACCTCGTCCGAGATGATCGAGAACGAAGCGGAGCGTTCGTCGAGCGAGAGGTTGCTGGTCGCTTTCACCGTCATGACATACTCCTTGTCCGCTTCGCCGGCCGAGGGCGTGACCTCGATCCATGCGTTCTCGGCAACCGAAATCGTCCAGTCCCAGTTGGATTTCACCTTGAAGGTGAATGCATTGGGCTGGTAGGCCGGGAACGGGGGCAGTGCCAGGTCGTCGCCGATGTCCTCGCTCGTAATCTCGATCTGCGGCGTGATGTCCTGCAGGATGTTTAGGTCGGCTCTGATGTCCTTGTACTGGCCGCTGCCCTTGAAGGCGATGCTGAAATCACGGCTCAGGGATGCCGGCTGCTCGGGATACTCCTCGATGTCGAGCGTGAAAGTCCCGTTGCCCGTCTCGGTGAAGGTTGCCCATTCGGCTTTTTCGGGTTCGTAGAACGGCGTCACGTTCGACGCGACCCTGATGTCGTAATGGGCGGCATAACGTCCCGCTACGATCTCGTTCGTCTCGATGTTGTTGACGACGAACCGGATGTAAGGTTCGTTGGCGCTCTGGTTGACGACGAGGGTCGTTTCGGTCTGCCTGCCGTCCGCATAGCGGAATACGACCGTCGCCGAACGCGGGGTGTTGGCGTCGTTATCGTCCAGGCAGAAGCGTACCTTGCCGTCGCCCTGGCCTGTCTTGGGGTAGAATTTGATCCAGTCTCCGTCCGTGGAGTTGCATTCGACACTCCAGTTGCAGTTCGAACGGATGTCGTAACGGATCAGTTCGAGCGTGGCGTCGCCGATGATGGCCTCGGCGTCGAAACCCAGGTCGGAGGAGGCGGTCACCAGCTTGCTCGATACGACGGTATTCTCCAGCCGGAAGTAGGGGCTGCCGCCCTCCGTGTCGTCGTCGCTGCACGAGACGAAGGCCGCCGGGATCAGGAGCAGCGCCGACATGGCCAGGCCCCTTATGTTGCGGAATATGTTTTTCGCGTTCATAGTGCGTTCGTTTTTAGATTATAAGTTCTCTTCGGCGATGACATTCTTGCGGAACGAGTGTTCCCACGGCTGCCCGGCATCCTTGGCGACGGCCTGGCCGCTCCACCAGATCGGGAAGACCATGGTGTTGTCGTTGATGGTACCGCCCTGTGCCTCGAATGCGGCCGTATAGTTCGCACGGTTGTTGGCGATCGCGATCGACGGATAGGGATAGCGGGCGATGAACTTGCCGCCCGTGGCGTTCAGCTCGATCGTTCCCATGCCGGTCTTGCACTCGGGATACCCCGTGCGGCGCATTTCGTGGTACATCTGGAAGCCGATGACCCAGAACAGCGAGAGCCATTTCTGCTCGGCGAGGCGCTGCTGGGTATTATTCCATTTTACGTGGTCGCTCGCCAGCAGTGCGGCGATGTTCTTCTGCGTGATGGCTACGGTTTTCAGTTCGATCTTGTTCGACGCGTTGAGTTCGGGGTAGGAGGCGTAAATGCCGTATTCGCCCCATTTCTGGCACGACGCGGTGATCGCCGCTTCGTAATACTCCTTGGCGGAGCCCGATATCCAGCCGTTCATCGCTGCTTCGGCCTTGATGAAGAGCAGCTCGTCGTAGTCGAGCATGTGGTTGGGGCGCGTGTCGCCCACCAGCGTTTCGTAATGCAGGTAGGGTTCGCGTTCGCTGATGGAGGTGATGCCGTTGTAGTTGATCGTACAGCCCGAGACGGCGCCGATCATTTCGCGGATCACATCGGGCTCGGTCGCACTGGGATACTGGACGTAACGGGGCTTGATCCAGATGCGCAGGCGCGGGTCGACGAAGCCGTCCGAAGCGTCGTAGAGCAGGTCGAGCAGCTGTGCGGCGATGTGGTGGTCGCTCGACAGGCTCTTGTCGTCGGGGAACGAACTGGAGTTGAAATAGGTCTTGTAATACTCCGCGCTGCCGGAGAACTTCACGGTGGCGTTGTCGTCGTTCGACTCGAAGACGGGGTATTTGCCCGGGTTGGAGATGATCTGGTTGATCTGCTCGCCGACCGTGGGGGTGAAGGCGTTGTTACGGCCGCTCACGCGCATCAGCAGACGCAGGCGCAGCGTGTTGGTGAATTTCTGCCACTTGGCGATGTCGCCGCCGTAGATGCCGTCCTTGGTGGGGTCGTCCAGCCCCAGGCTGGCGTTGTAGAGCGAGTTGGCCAGCTCGAGTTCCTCCAGCATGGCCGTATAGACCTCCTGCTGCGAGTCGATATGCGGGGTGTTGATGCCCTCGCCGCCCTTGAGCGCCTCGCGGTAGGCGATCGAACCGAACATGTCGGTGAGGATCGACATGTTATAGACCTTCAGCGTCAGGCCGATGGCCTGGAAGTTGGGCTGGTTCTGCGCCACGGCCAGGTCGTACATGTGCTTGGCATTGCCGGCCCATTTGTACCCGAGGTTCCAGATGGCCTTGAAATTGCCGTCGGCAAGGTTGTAGCAGTGTTCGCGGCGCGGTGTCGACTTGGCCACGGTGACCTGCGAAATCTCGTTGGCGATGCTCAGCATGTAGGACGAATAGCTGTTCGTGGAGCTGTAAATCAGCGGTTCGAGCAGCGCGATGGGGGCTACGGACCCTTCCGATTGTTTGTTCGGATTGGTGTTGTAATCCTCGAAATCTTTCGTACATGCGCCCGATGCGGCGAGCAGCGCGAGTATCAGGATATATTTTGCGTATTTCATGGCGTTCGCAGTTTTAGAACTGAAGTTTGATGTTGATACCGTAGGTACGCGTCATCGGGAAGGTGACGGTTTCGATACCGGGGTAAATGTTCGTACCGTTGACCAGACCTGCCGCCTCGGGGTCGAACTGCGGCCAGTCGGTGATGCAGAAGAGGTTGGTGGCGAAGAACCCGATCGACGCGCCCTGCAGGAAACGGGTCTTGGCCATCAGGTGCTTCGGCAGCTGGTAGTCGATGCGCAGCTCCTTGAACTTGAGGAAGTCGGTGCTGAACGTGTTTTCACGGCCGTTGTCGCGCACCCATTTGTAGGACTGGTAGTAGGTGTAGATGTTCTCCGTGACGGCGGTGTTCTTCTGGTAGGAAACCGTGCCGTCGCCGTTGTCCACGGCGTTGACGCCCTGCAGAACCAGGCCGTCGTCACGTCCGGCGAGCGAGTTCTTCAGTTTGCCCTGGTACGAGAGTGCGAAGTTGGTCACCGAGTAGGCCACGCCGCCGACCTGCGCCGTGAACTGCGCGCTCAGCGAGAGGTTCTTGTAGCGGAACGTCGTGCCGAAGCCTGCCTTCCAGTCGGGGATTACGCTGCCCAGGTGCTCGAACTTCTTGGAGTCGGTCTCCTTGGTCAGCAGCGGGTAGCCGGTCTTGGCGTTGATGATCTGCATGCCCGAGCAGTCGACCTGGTTGCCGTTTTCGTCCGTGTAGGTCGAACCCTCCGGCGCGTACTCGTAGTGGCTGGCCGAATAGAGCTGGTGCATGGACTTACCCACGTACGAGTAGACGAATATACGGCTGCCGATGGTCGTCGAGGTCGAGGTCTGCAACGGCGTTTCGGGATCCCATCCGTTCTGCAACTCGTTGAGTTTGTTCTTGTTGAGCGACCAGTTGCCGTTGATCTCCCAGTTGATGTCTTTCGTGCGGACGGGAACCATGCGGAACGTGACCTCGACACCCTTGTTGGTAATCAGGCCGGCGTTCATCTTGCGGGACGTACTGCCGGTTTCGGCGCTCGTTTCGGCGCTGATGATCTGGTTGCGGGTGCTGGTCTTGTAGAGCGCCACGTCGACATTGAGCCGGTTGCCCAGGAACTTGGTTTCCAGGCCGACTTCCCAGCTGCTGGTCTTTTCCGGGAGGATGTACGGGTAGTTGCTGGCCGTAGGCAGCGTGACGCCGCCCGGATAGTCCGTGGTCGAGTAGTCGTCGTAGAGCGAGAAGACCGAAGTGTCGTTACCCACCTGTGCCCACGAACCGCGCAGCTTGATCATGTTGACATGAGGGGAGTTGATCTTGAACGCCTTGTCGAGCAGGATACTGGCCGATACCGACGGGTAGAAATAGCTCCAGTTGGAGGGAGCCAGCGTCGACGACCAGTCGTTGCGGGCCGTGACGTCGAGGAAGTAGGTGTCGTCCCACGACAGGTTGACGAAGCCGTAAAGGCTGTTGGTCTGCCGGTTGCTGCGGTAGGGCGACGTGTCGAGGGCTACCGCGGCGTTGGCGAACGAATACATGCCGGGGCCTTCGCTGCTCAGCTGCGAGGCGGTGATGGTGGTCGAGTAGTATTTGTTGCGCAGGACGCTGCCGCCGAATGCCGCCGTGACGCCGAAGCGATCCCACAGCTTGTTGTACTTGAGCAGGAAGTCCGAGTTGTAGTCGTAGCGGCGGATGGTCTTCTCGCGGTACATGCCGTAGCGGTTGTCGAGCGACATGAAGGGTTTCTGCTGCGAACGCCATTCGATATTGGCGTCGAAGCCGCCGCGCAGCGTGAAGGTCAGCTCGGGCAGGATCGTGAAGTCGATGCTCACGTTGCCGAAGAAACGGTCACGATCCAGTTTGTTCAGCTCCTCGTACAGCGTGCGGTAGGGGTTGTGGCCCTCGAGGCTGTTGTAGATAAGCCCCGAAGTGGTGTTGTATTTGTCCTCGCCGCTGCCTGCCAGGTAGTTGGCATAGGTATAACGGCCCTGCATGTACTCGTCGCGGTAAGCCGAGATGGGGTTGGTGTTGTAGCCCCAGATCAGGCCGTACATGGGCGAACCCTGGCTGTAACCCGACATGGGCATGTTGTCGCTGTTCTTGCGGATGTAGTTGACCTTTGCCGCCAGTTTGATGGCCTTGCTGATCTTCTGGTTCAGGGCCAGTGCGAAGGTCTGCTGTTCGTAGCCCGAGTTGGGCGTGATCCAGTCGTTGCGCAGGTCGGTGAATGAGAAGCGCGTGCTCGTACCCTTGCCCGTCGAACCGTCGATGGTCACCGAGTTGCTCCACGTAACGCCCGTTTCGAAGAGGCCGGTGAACCAGTCGTCGGCGTATACCCACGGCAGGGGGGTGAACTCCCCGGTTTCCCAGTTCTTCGACATGTAGAGGTAGCGCAGCTTGCTGGAGTCGAAATGCTCGCCGTACGTGTAGCGCGAGATCTGCTGGCGGACGGGCTGCCCGTCGTAGGTCATCGTGCCGGGAAGGCCCCATGCCGATGCGACGCGGTTGGTGAGCGACGTGGTGACGGCCGAGGGGCCGTATTCCTCCTGGAATTCGGGCCAGAAGCCTGCGGTCTCGAAGGTCACCGAACCGTTGTAGGTAACGCCGATACCACGCTGTTCGCGGCCCGACTTGGTGGTGATGAGCACCACGCCGTTCTGGCCCATCGAACCATAAAGCGCGGCTGCGGCGGGGCCCTTGAGGACGGAGACGTTCTCGATGTCGTCGGGGTTGAGGTCGGAGATCGGGTTACCGAAGTCCACCGGGGCGTTGCTGTTGGCATAGTTGGCGCCCGAACCGGAGGCTACCGTGCCGTTGCTCATCGGGATACCGTCGATGACGAACAGCGCTTCGTTGGCGCCGTAGTTGAGCGACGTGTCGCCGCGCAGCGTCACACGTACCGTACCGCCGGGGCCGGTGCCCGCCGAGGACATCGACATACCGGCGACCTTGCCGTTGAGCCCCGTCACCCAGTTGCTCGATATGGATTTGGTGAGTTCGTCGCCCGAGACTTTCGAAACGGCATAGCCGACCGATTTCTCCGAGCGGGTCAGGCCGAGTGCCGTGACGACCACTTCGTCGATCTTCTGCGCCGATTCTTTCAGCGTGACGTTGATCGTGGTGCGGCTTCCGACCGTGACCTCCTGCGGGTCATAACCCAGCGACTGGAAGACCAGCACGTCGTTGTCGCTGCCGACATGGATAGTATAGGTTCCGTCTGCGTTCGAAATCGTACCCGTCGCACTCCCCTTCAGGATGACGGTGGCCCCGACGAGCGGGCTTTTGCCGTCCGTATCGAACACGATGCCCGTGATGTTGCGGCTCTGGGCCCAGGCGGCCGAAGCGACCAGCAACATTACCGCGGTTGCCAAAGCATTCCGTATGTATGTTTTAAGCTTCATATTGTTGATTTTTTTTGATTCGGGTTTCTGTCGAACGGCTGCGGTCGTCCTGCGGGCGGCCGCAGCCGTCAAGGTCGGTTTAGGGAACAATCTGTATTCTCGGGCTGTCAGCCGTTCCGGCTCCGGCCCAGCGCATCGTCCCGCCGTTGGGCTTGGTGAGTGCGCCCTTGCCGCTGGCCTGCCAGTTGGCCGCGCAGACGAACCGGAATTCGATGTTGCCACCGGAGATCGCATTGGCATAGGTGACCGTCACGTCGACCGTGATGTTGGTCTTCCCGTCGGCTTTCATGGCGTGGGTGTAGGAGACCTCTTCCCCCGTTTCCGTGGTCGTTTGCAATGCCGCGGCGGGTTTCCAGGTGCCGCCGTCGTTGTACTCCATCCGCCAGAATTTGTGGCCGGTGGCCGAGGTGCGGGTGATCGCCGTGAAGCGGACTTTGGTGCCTGCGTCGAGGTTCGTCACCGGGACGGCGAACGTCCAGTAGTCGCCCGGCCAGCCGCCCGTGATGTACGGATGGCCCGTACTGCCGACGATGCGTTCACATTTCTTGTCGGGATCGCTCGGTGCCGTGTGCGTATAGGAGAGGTACCCCGGCCCCGATTGGGCCAGCACCGTGTTGTACGGGCTGTCGGGCCCGCCCTTGAAGTCCTGGGCGTAGTTGCCCATATCCTCTTCCGAGAACGACCATTGTACGGGAGACGCCAAGTCCCATTTCACCGTTCCTGGCGATACGGGCTGCTGCGAAAGCGCGATCTTCTCGGTAAGGGTGGCATCGCCCTCGGCCGCCGTGATCGTAAACTCGCCGAAGCGGCGGAACGAGAGGTTCTGTTCGAGCGCCTTGACCGTTACCTCCACGTCGGTGTTGGCGGCACCCTGCCCGGGGCTCACCTCGTACCATGCCGCAGCGCCCGATGGGGCGATCGTCCAGGGATAGGGGGCGTTGACCGTGAATTTCACCTCGGCACCCAATTCTGCGGGGTTGTCGCTGAGCTCCAGCGTATTGTCCGTCAGCCCTTCGATGGTGATCTGTGCCCCGGAAGCCTGCGTGACGGCAACCTTCTCGATCTCTGCGCCTTCCGACTTGATGATGATATGGCCCGTGCGGCTTTCGCCTCCGGAGTTCCTGCCTACTTCCACCTTGGTGGTGACGTAGGGCAGTCCCGTGGCCTTGACGGTCGCCACGCCGTTCGAGAGCGATGCGCCGTTGTTGGCGCCCGTTACCGTCGACGGGTCTGCGTCGCCGCAGCGTACGGTGGTGATCGTCAGCCAGTCGCAGTCGGTCTCTGCCGTCCAGGCCTTGTTGACGCGCACCGAGCAGGTCAGCGTGCCGCCTTCGGCAACCACCATGCTGTTGGCATCGAAGAGACTCGGATCGGAGGTATTGACGATCTCCTTGTCTAACGGGGTGACGAGTGCCTCCGGTGCCGGGGCTTCGGGGTTCTCGTCCTTGGCGCGCGTCACGGTGATGTTGTCCAGGTAGAGGCGGCACTTCACTTCGCGCTCGCTGCCGAAGGTGATGCGGGTTTCGTTCGTAGCGCCGTAGACGATCAGCGAGTAGCGTGTCCACTCCCAGACGTTCTTCACTTCGACCAGCGCGGAGGTTTCCACCAGGTCGCCGATCGTGCCGGGGCCTTCGATCGTGACGTCCATGTGGTCGTCGCCGTTGTCCACCGTGCCGCCTGCCGACGAATAGGCGGCTGCGTCGAACTGCACGAGCAGCGTCGCGGCCTTGCCGGCGTCGATGCCCGTGAGCGCGGGAATCGTGATGGCGCCCATGTTGGCGGTCTTACCCAGCTTGACATGGCCTTCGTAACGGGCATATACCGAGGGGGTGTAGGTGTAGCCCTTGGCCGCTACGGCCTCTTTCATCCCGTCGGTCGAAAGGGCGAACTCGTTGCCGTTCGTGCCGTCGATCGATACGCTCGGCCAGCCGTACTTGGTGTAGGGGCTCACCCAGTTGTCGGGAATCCACTGGAAGTCGTCGCTGAAGAAGACGTATCCCTCGGCATGCGTGTCCTTGGGCATGTAGGGCGCCTGAACCAGCTCGATGATCTCTTCGGCGGTGTTCTCGCCGAATTCGGCGTCACCGGCCGTGATCGTGATTTTCGACTCGTGGCGTTCGTCGGTGGTGTTGGCCTTGGGCGTGATGGTGACTTGGGCCGCAGAGCCGGCCTTGCCGCTCTTGGGCGCTACCGTCAGCCAGGTCTCGTTCTCCACCGTGAGCGTCCAGTCGTAGGATGTCTCGACGGTGAAGACCACCGGATCCGTATCTTCGGCTTCGAATGCCAGCAGGCGTTCGTCGAGCCCCGTTATCACGATGCCGGCCGCCAGGTAGGCGTCCTGTGAAAGCGGGATGCTCTTCTCCGTCAGGCAGGGATGGAGGTTGTTGCCGCTGTTGGCGCGGATGGTGAATTCGCCGTCGCGCGCCTCGCCCTGGTTCAGGGCCGGGGTGACGGTGACCTGGATATTCTGGCCCGCCTCGCCCTTGTTCGGGGTGACGACGAACCAGCCTGCGGTCTTGGTGATCTCCCAGGGCGCGTCGACGTTCATGGTGAATGTATGCGGGGTCAGTGCCGAATAGAGGAACTTCAGTCCTGCATCGGGCAGGTTTTCGGTGGAGAGTGCCGGGGGAATGGGGTTCCCCGAATCCCCTTCGGTGTCGTCGTCGCTGCACGCCGCGGCTCCCAGGAGCGTGACGCATAATAACGACCACAACCATTTGTTCATTATACGCTTCATTGTCTTAAGGTTTTTTGAGGGTTATTTGGTCACGTCGGTCGTGAGCGCCTTGGGCCGGGTCATCGACTCCGTGCTGACGTTGCCGAAGCGGTCGGTAACCGATATCTCCAGCGTGGAAGACGCCGAGGAGGCCGTAACCTCGAACATATGCATGCAGGAGGTCGAGGGGAAGGTGAGCGTGCCGTTGTTGGCCGCGCCGCGCGGGATGTCGTACGAAATGCTGTGCAGCGGGTCTTTCTTGCTCCAGACCTGTTTCACGTCGAGCGGGGTTCCGTTCTCCGTCACGGTGACCGTCCAGCCCGGCTCGTAGGCCCAGACGTTGATGTAGACGGCATTTTCGCCCACCGTCGAATAATCCTTGTCGCGGTTTCGCATGTCGTTGCCTGCGGCGAAGGCCTTGAGTGCCGTGGCGTCGGTGGCCCAGTACTCCTTGACCTCGTTCATGTCGTAGGTGATGAATTGCTTTTCGATGGGAAGCCCCGTGGCTTTGTACTGCCATTTGAGGTCGGTTCCGTCGACCGTGAAGATCTTGTAACCCGCGGGCGAACCGTCGGTGCAGACGTTGTTGTTGCCGTACTGCTGCGTCCACCACCAGGTGCCGCAGACCGCCGCGATGTTCTGCTCGTAGACGTTCGCATAGGTCGGCGACTGGATATTGCGGTTCACGTGCGTGTGCCCCGTGACGAAAGTCACGTTGCTGAAGCCGGCGAAGCAGCTCAGGATTTTGTCGATGTCGGCCTGGGTCTGGAGCGCTACGCTCACGCCGCCGCTTCCGCTGTACGAGTAAAGCGGGCAGTGGCATCCCACGACGATCGGGGTCGATTTGTCGACATGGGTGAGTTCCTCCTTGAGCCATGCCAGCTGCCGGTCGTCGAAGCGGCGGTTGTAATTGCGCGAACCGACCGTACCCTGCGAGCCGCCCGTGTTGAGGTACTCGGTGTTGTCGAGCATGATGTAGTGTATCCGGCCGATGTTCATGGCGTAGTAAACCGGGCCCATGTGTTGGCGGTAGGGGCCTTCGGCGCCGAAATCGGAGGCTACATAGGGGTCGTTGTCGTGGTTGCCCATCACCGACCACATCTGGAAATTGAAATCCTCGACGGTCTGCTTGCATTCGGGCAGCGCCCACTTGTTGTCGTACCAGTAGCCGTCCCACGAGAAGTCGCCCAGGTTGAGGCAGTATACCTTTCCGGGTGCGGCGGAGTTGTAGGCCGATGTCAACTCCTTGACGAAGCCGTCGGCGAACTGAACGTAATCTTTCGGGGTGTTGCGGTTGGCCAGGTGCATGTCCGTGGCCACGAGCATGGTGTGGGAGTCGTTGTCGGCCCTGAGCAGCTGGAAGTCGAGTTGTTCGACGGTGTTTGCGTCGAGCGTGCAGGGCTGCCAGAACTGGGGCATCGCCTTGACGGTGGGGACGTCATAGCCCGCAGGCAGGATGACGAAGGCGAGTTCGTTGCGTTTTTCGGAATTGAGCCAATAGAAACCGTTGGCGTCGGTCTTGGTGATCAGGTCGCCGTCCGAGACAAGGACGTCGGCGATGCCTTGTCCTGCCAGGTGGACGATACCCTTGATCGTCGCGCCCTCCTTGTCCGGTACGGTGACGCCGCCCAGGGAGAGGTTGAGTTTGGCGGAGCCCAGTGCCTGCTCTTCTGCGCCGCGCTGCAGGGTGAATTCGCAGTCGCCGTCGGCGGCGTTCTGGGGAATGGTGAAGGTCAGCGAAGAATCGTCAGCACCCTTGACCGGCGCTTCGAACTTCCCCCCCCCTTGCTCCAATAGGAGTTTGTCCGTAGCCATGAAACCGCGGCCGCGGATCACGGCGTCGCCGCCCCAGTTGCCCGAGATGGTCTTGCCCAGGTCGACGTCGATGGCCAGTTGTACGGTCATCTTGCTCGATCCGAGCACCTGGTAGTCCTGTGCCCGGTTGAGCACGACCTTATAGACGGTCTGGTCTGCCGCGCCGTCGGGTATGACAAACGTCAGCAGTTTTTCCGATGCTACCGTGGTCGCTGCCGGGAGATCCTCGCCGGCGCGTAACGCGATGGCGTCGCCTTGGGCGAAGCCGTAGCCGGAAACGGAAACCTCCATCCCGCGGTAGACGGTCATCGAGGTCGGAATAACTACATCGGTGACCAGCCGGCCATCGTTGTAGATCTCCTTGTCGCTGTCGTCACAACCGGCCAGTCCGACCGGCAGGGCGACGAGCAGCAACCCGGCGATTAAAGTAATCAGTTTTTTCATAGGCTATTGATGATTTTGGTGTTGGTGTCCTGTATGTCAGTCGGTGTGCCCGAGTGCGATGCGCTCCGAGTAGCGGCGGCCGAATCGGTCGGTGGCGACCACCTCCACCTCGCGGGCCGATGCCGAGGGGCGTGCCGTGAAATAGAAGTTCGTCGGGCGTGGGCGCTGGACTTTGGAGATTTTCCTCCCGGCGGCCTTCAGCGAGTCGATGTGTGCGGTATAATCGGGGTCGTCGAGCGTCGTACGCTGCATGGCGCCGCGGTAACGGCCGTCCTCATACCATACGACCGTCCAGTACGAATCCCAGTTCCACACCTTTGCCACGACGCTGGCCGGGTGCTTGGCCACCTGGCCGGGGTGCCATACGCGGATCTGCCGTGCCGGGGACTCGCCCAGGCTCCGGTATTCCCACGAGAATTCCCCGCCGCATTCGCGGAACAGCTGGAAGCCCTTGGGCGTACCGTCCCAGTTGATCGGATCCCACCAGAGGTTGCCGCAGACCTGCGCTACGTTGTGCTCCGTGACCCCCTCGCGGATGTCGTAATTCGAGTTGAGGTGCGTATGCCCGGTGATGAAGTGCAGTTCGTGCCCGGCGAAGGCGTCCATCAGCCTCTCGGCCGACTCCATGACGCGGTTCCCGAGCCACGATTTCATGGCCGGGGCATGCATCGCGATGCAGACGCGCGACCCTGCAGGCAGGCGTTCCGCATAGGCGGCGGCCCAGCGCAGTTGCATTGTGTCGATCTGCTCCTCGTATTTCTTCGCGCCGTGGTAAACGATGTCGTCGAGTACGATATAGTGCGTGCGCCCCATGTCGAAGGCATAATAGGTGGGGCCGAAATGGCGGCGGTAGTTCTCCGTCGCCTCGCGGTCGGTGTATTTGTTCAGGTCGTGGTCGTGGTTGCCGATCACGCCGTATACGGGTACCCCGAGCCCGGCGAACTCCGCTTTCACGCCTGCGAAGAGTTCCGGGGAGTCCCATACGATGTCCCCGAGCACGATCGCGGCCTGGTTCGAGCCCCGCGTCCTCCCGTTATCGGTTGCCGCCTGCAATGCGGGCATGACCTCGCTCCGCAACCGCCGGAAATGCTCTTCGGTCTTGGGCTGCGGATCGGCGATCGCCAGCAGTTCGTAGCATTCGCCCGAGCCGGGCCACGGTTGCAATTCGAAGTCGTAGCGTTTGGCCGCCGGGTCGTATGCGCGGTAGAATTGCGGGATGCCCCCATCGAGCGGAGCCAGGTAGCCGGACGGGGTCACCAGACTGATGAACAGCGCCTGGTCGTCGGCATCGAGCGTGAATATGCCCTGCTCGTCGCTTTGCGCGAACGTATAACCGTCGGTTACGGTCACGCCGCCCATCGGCTTTCCGCCGCATTTGACCGATCCCCGTATCGGGCGGGCTGCGGCTGCGGCGCCGAGGCTGCAGGCCAGCAGGAAAAGTAACAGGTTTTTCATGGCCGGGTCTTTTCGAATGGTTTCTTTATTATTATAGGTGGGAGCCTTTGTCGCTCCGGCTGCAAAAATATTTTAATAATTGGCTCCGTGTGTCGTTGTCACCGGAATGTAATCCTTTTTTCATACCCTGGCAATCGGCTGCCGCTGCGAAAGCTTGTCACTGAAACGGATGCAGGCCGCGGGTGCTGCCCGCGGTTTGCCTTTTACGGTCGTGATTGGATCTCGTGCCGCTTTTTACCTTTTTTGGGTTTTTCGGTTGTATTTGTGTTTTTTATTGTGATGTGTAATATTTTTAATTTCATTATGAAACAAAAATAAATCTTTAATTTTATTTTCCAAAATAAAACACAAAAAAACTGGGCGAAATGTCTGCTTTTTTGAGAAAGAGTGGTTTTGAATCGAAATGTACGCCCTCCATTCCGTCCTGGCCGCGGAAATAAAAATCCCCGGACTTTCCGAAGTCCGGGGTCGGGGAAACGCGTGTCGGCCGTGTCAGAATACGCCGAGGTTGTCGAGGAAGATCAGCAGCAGCACGGCCGGGCAGACGTAGCGGAGCAGGAAGCTGAACAGGCCGTAGATGCGGAATTTCAGCTCTCCGTCGTTGGTGATCTGTGCCTTGAGGATGTGGTGGTCGAGCTTCCAGCCCACGAAGATGCAGGTGAAAAGCCCGCCTGCCGGCAGCAGGATGTTGGCCGTCAGGAAGTCGAGCGAATCGAAAAGCGAGAGCCCGGCGATCTTCCAACTGCCCAACGCACCCAGCGACAGCGATGCCAGCGACGCCAGGGCGGCCGTGGCGGCGGTCGTCAGCCATGCCGCAGCCTTACGGCTCAGGTGCCACTCCTCGTGCAGGTAGACCGTGACTACCTCGTGCAGCGAGATGGTCGAGGTGAGTGCTGCGACGACCAGCAGCAGGAAGAAAATCGACGACCACACCATGCTCAGCGGCATGCCGTTAAAGATACTCGGCAGGGTGATGAATACGAGCGACGGCCCCGACGAAGGCTCGATGCCTACGCTGAATACCGCCGGGAAGATCACCACGCCGGCCAGTATGGCCACCAGTGTGTCGAGGATGGTGACGTTGAGCGCCGTGTGGCGCAGGTTCGTGTCCGGTTTGAAATACGAGGCGTAGGTCACCATCGTGCCGATGCCGATCGAAAGCGAGAAGAACGCCTGCCCCAGTGCGACGAGCACGGTCGTGGGCGTCACCTTCGAGAAGTCGGGGGCGAAGAGGAACTTCAGCCCGGCTTCCCCGCCCGGCATCAACAGCGAATGTACCGACAGTACGATCAGAATCAGGAACAGCAGCGGCATGAGGATTTTAGCCGAGCGTTCGATGCCTTTCTGCACGCCCATGGCGATCACGAAATGGGTTGCGAGGACGAACAGGCAGGTGTAGACGACCGGCCTCCAGGGATTGCTGATAAAGTTCTCGAAGAGACTCTTGTACTGCTCGGCGGTCGAGAAACGGGCGATGCTGCCCGTCACCGAGTGTACCATGTATTCGGCCGTCCATCCCGATACTACGAAGTAGAACCCCAGGATCAGGAATGCGGCCAGCACGCCGTTGTAACCCAGAAAACTCCACCGTGGGTTCAGTGCCCGGTAGGCACCCACGGCATTGCGGTGCGAAGCACGCCCCACGGTGAACTCCGCGATCATGAGCGGCAGCCCCAGCAGCAGGACGCAAAGGATGTAGATTATCAGAAATGCCCCGCCGCCGTTGTCCCCGGCTACATAGGGGAAGCGCCAGATGTTACCCAGCCCCACGGAACTTCCCGCGGCGACCAGCACAGCGCTCAATTTGCCACCCAAGGTGGCGCGACTCTCCTTGTGATGCATAACCTAACCTGTTTATTATCGCGAACGGGTGTGCGCATGCATGCGCACACCCGCCCTATTTCTCCAGCACGACGCTCACCTTCTCGAGCTTTCCGCCCAGCGGCGGCGCCAGTTTCGAGACGGTGCATTTTACGTGCCGCACCTGCGGGAAGGTGGCGTAAATCGCCTCGATGATGTTCGTCGCCACCCGCTCGATGGTGTGCTGCGTGATTCGCATCTGCATCTCGACGACTTCGTAGGCCGTCAGGTAGTTGACCGTCTTGCGCACGTCGTCGTCCGTGGCCGCATGGCCCAGTTCGGCCGTCAGTTCCAGGTCGACCGTGAAGCGGTTGCCTACCTTGCGTTCCAGCTCGTAGCAGCCGTGCAGCGCGTGGAATTCCATGCGCGTCAGGACGATGCGGTATTCCATGCTACTCGGCGATTACGAGGTAGTAGTTCTTCTTACCCCTCTGTACGAGCAGGTATTTGCCGGCGATCAGGTCGGCCTCGCCCACCGTACGTGCCGGGTCGGCGACCTTCTCCTTGTTGAGCGACACGCCGCCGCCCTGCACCATCTTGCGGCATTCGCCCTTCGAGGGAAACACCTGCGTTTTTTCGGCGCACAGATCGACGAACGGCAGGCCCAGCTCGGCACGGGCGATGCGGAACTGCGGCACGCCCTCGAACACCTGCAACAGGGTCTCTTCGTCTATTTTGCGCAGCGCCTCCGACGTCGAGCCGCCGAAGAGGATCGCCGAGGCTTCGACCGCCTTTTCGTACTCCTCCCTGGAGTGGATCATCGTGGTGATCTCCTGTGCCAGCCGCTTTTGCAGTACGCGCAGGTGGGGCGCCGCCTCGTGTTCGGCGGTCAGCGCCTCGACGGTTTCACGGTCTAACAGCGTGAAGATGCGGATGTAACGCTTGGCGTCCTCGTCGCTGACGTTGAGCCAGAACTGGTAGAACTTGTAGGGCGAGGTATAGCGCGCATCGAGCCATACGTTGCCGCTCTCGGTCTTGCCGAATTTCGTACCGTCGGCCTTGGTGATGAGCGGGCAGGTGATGGCGAATGCTTCGGCCTCGTTGCCCAGTTTGCGGCGGATCAGCTCCGTTCCGGTGGTGATGTTGCCCCACTGGTCGGCGCCGCCCAGCTGCACCTTGCAGTTCATCGTCTGGTAGAGGTGCAGGAAGTCGAAGCCCTGTACCAGCTGGTAGGTGAACTCGGTGAACGACATGCCGTCGCCCTCGCCGCTGAACCGTTTCTTGACCGAGTCTTTGGCCATCATGTAGTTGACGGTGATGCACTTGCCGATGTCGCGGATGAAATCGAGGAACGTGAATTCCTTCATCCAGTCGTAGTTGTTGACCAGCGCGGCGGCGTTCGGGGCGTCGGAGTCGAAGTCGAGCAGTTTGGCCAGCTGGCGTTTGATCGCCTCCTGATTGTGACGCAGGGTCTTTTCGTCGAGCAGGTTGCGCTCCTGCGATTTGCCCGAGGGGTCGCCGATCATGCCCGTCGCACCGCCCACGAGGGCCAGCGGACGGTGGCCGCACATCTGGAAGTGCTTGAGGATCATCACGCCCACCAGGTGGCCGATATGCAGCGAGTCGGCCGTGGGGTCGATGCCCAGGTAGGCCGTCGTCATCTCTTTTTCGAGTTGTTCCTTCGCGCCGGGCATGATCGTGTGGATCATCCCGCGCCATTCGAGTTCTTCGATGAAATTCTTTGTTGCCATTATTGCGTTATTTAATTTTCACTTTGTTTTTCGGTGGAAGCGCAGTTCGGAATCTGCTTCCGTCTGACGCTCCATCGCCCATAAATCCCGCTTTTTAAGCGGGTTACTCCACTTCCAAATCCAATGCTTTGCGGAGTTCCGCGATCAGCGGATTCTTTTCTGTCATGTATTTCACCCGGTCTTCGAGTTTGATCGGGCGTGCGGCCCGAATTTCCTCGTTGACGACCACTTCCAGTTCGATCGCTCCCGTGATGCCCGCCAGTTCGGCGATGCGCATCAGCATCCCTGTCTTGCTGCGGAGTATCTCTTCGCGCAGTTCGCTCGTCGGCACGCTCAGCGAGATCGTGTTGCCCTGCACCCTCATCAGTTCGAAGGCCGGGACGAACCGCGGACGTCGTTCCCGGATGAGGTTCAGGATCTTTTCCCGGGCGCGTTCCAGTTTCCGTTCGCACTCGGGGTCGATCGTCGCGCCCTCCGGTTCGGCCGTTTCCTGCTCGAAAGGCTCCTCGTCCGGATTGCTGCCCGCCGAGGCGAGCAGTTCCGAAAGGGAGGTTCCCGAGATCAGCGGCCTCCGCACGGGCTGGGGCGCGGGTTTGGACGCTTC
>OGRI01001644.1_pt1 | contig 18055 bp, 35 predicted proteins | sample 1553391 | NCBI WGS metagenome assembly OGRI01 (sample SAMEA2580052, study PRJEB22360) | human gut metagenome | reverse complement strand
GAAGCGCTGCTGCAATATTACGAACTAATATAACAAGAGAAACGCCTGCAATATAGCCTAAAATTCCAGCTAATATATCAAAATTTTCTACAAGTGTTTGAATCATTCCTACGCCACTGGTACTAATGCCAGTAAATACTTCATCCATACCAATTAGCAGGCTATTTCCAGCCATCGTCATAGCTTGACCGAATGTTATAGGAAGTTCATTAAATTTATTTTCAATTTCTGTAGCTTTTTGAAAAACTGCATTCTTAATTACTTCAGCGGTTATTTCCCCATTTTTTTGTGCTTCTTTAAAAGCTGCATCATCAAGTCCCATATAATTTTGTATAGCTTTTTTAATTAAAGGAGCAGATTCGCGAATAGTACGCATTTCATCGCCTTGCAATCTTCCAGAGGCCATAGCTTGTGTGAGTTGATACATGGCCGCTTTTTGTTCTTGTGGTGTACTACCACCAACAAGGAAAGCCTTATTTACTAACTCAGTAAAAGCTATTAATTCATTGTTATTTGCAAAAGCGTGTCCTGCAAGAATACCCATACGACCAATAACTCGGCTTGTAGCTAAATAGTCAGCTCTTGATCTTTGTGCAGAATCATAAATATCTCTGGATAGTTGATCTTGTGTTCTTAAACCATCATTAATAATATTTAATCTCGCTGCATTTAACATTAAGGCATCGCCTATATCTGTTACACGTCCAATTTCTGAAATGGTACTTTTCAACAAATACACACCAGCTAATAATTCTGTTAAAGGATTCATTGCATTTGAAAATACGTTTCCAATAGGATTTTCATCTTTAAAGCCAAGCCCCTTAATTAAATTCTGAGAACGATTAACATCAGAATTAAAATCTTTAAGTAAAGCATTAGCTTTTGATATATCCCGCGAAGCTGCTTTAAATAGACTCGCTTCGCCCGGCGTTTGATTTAATGCCGTTAAAGTAAGACGAAGCGAGGCTAAAACCTTATTTAGCACAGGGGACATTTGATCGTTTAAATATAATGTATTCCTGACTTCCATAGGCTAACCTCGCTATCTTTTATGTTTTCGTTTTCTTTTGTAATTCAGCATCTTGTTTAGCGGCGATTTCAATAAATGCCAGCACACAGGCTTTTTCTGAAATTGGCAAATTTAGATATTCAGAAGGCTTCCAATGAAGTCTTCTGAAACACCAAAATGCTGCCACCGTATCGGAATCTCCTTCTTTAAAGAGCTGTTTTACTTTTTTGCTGTGTCAACAGCCTCTTCACCATAGCCAGAATGTTGCATGATTTTATTTGCAATAAATTCAATCTCGCCGGGTTTAAATTTAGCTTTAATAAATTCCGTTGGAACTGTAATACCACCTAAAACAGCCGGGTCACGGAAATTAGGGTTTACACAGCCAATAGCCATTAAGCTACTGGATAATGCCATATTATCAACTGTTGGTTCACCTTTTGCATTAATTTTAATTGCCCTAGCTCTAGCTTCTTGCCATTCATCGGCATCAATAGCTCTAATAGTAATTGTTATTCCTGCAAGCTCACCTTTTAAAGTAATTTCTTTTGTATCACGTATATCACGATTTCGAATAAGATCTAAAAGTTCCATTATAATAACCTCCAATTAAATTTCCGGATTAGGGCTTGAAAAGTAATCTAAATATTCAAAGTCGGAGAATGTGCAAGTCATAGACTCTTCCAAAACTTCGCTTTCAACATCTAATTTCGCCAAGACTCCTTCATCAATATTGCAGTAATAGAATGCAGACACCTGTTTTCCGATTGTGGTAGTTGGGTCATTATTCTTGATAGTAATAGTGAAATATAAATCTTTACCTGTTTTAGCATATTCACGCATAAGTTTACGAAATACAGAAGAAACATAGTAAAGAGTAAATTCACCTTTACCAGACCAGCCAGAAGATTTATGTTGCGCCCCACGAAAACCAAGAGAACGAAATTCTTTCTTGCGTTTTGTGAAAGTCATTGTACAATCCTTAATCATAAACAATTCTGTAAGGACACCGTCAACAACCATAGTTGCCCAACCTTCTTGACCGGAAACGGCATCGCCAGCTCGTAAATAATCATACTCCTGTGACATTATTTAGTCCTCCCTTCTTAACGACGAATAGTTACTGTCATATACAATTTTTCCATTGAATCAACAGGCTGTAAATACAATTCAACTACAACTTCGTCAAGGTTAGCACCTTGTCTGATTGTAATGTCTGTAGAGCCGTCAAAATTCTGAATAGCGCCCATTTTTTGAAGTTTATTTAAGTAATCAACGATATCGGCTTTAAATATTTCTCGACCATCATCATTATTATTCTGTTTACCTAAATAATTCTTTTCAAATAATAAACGAATATCATTATTAATTTGATCAATGGTACGAATTACTCTGTTTTTACTAAAAGAATAATCTTTTAGTGCAGTAAACGTATGCAATGTATTAATATCCTGTTCAACAACAACAACGCCATCTTGACGAGAAGAAAGAATAAATTTACCCCTTCTTAAAGCATCAATAATTTGTTCATGTGTCAATTGATTAATGATTTCTGTTGCATCTTCAAAAGCATAATAAGTTAAAGATTTATTAATTGCACAACCTGCACTCATACCAGTTACACGAGCCACAAAAATAGGAACTGTAATCTCATACTGAGCGGATATATAACCTTGATTAAGAGTAGAAATAATGCCCTCTGTATCCGCAACAATATTATTTAAAACGGCCTGAACTTTCGTTCCGGTTGTTTCTCTCATATAACTGATAAAGGATTTTACTTGAGCGTGTATTTCAGTTGATGTTTCGAGTGGGATACCCATTGTATTCCATTTTGCAGTTTTCAGCAATTCAAAATAACGAGTATAATTAGAATTAACTACAGTTCCATTTGTGCCATCTTCCAATTCCCCGCCCGCATCAGCTGTTAAAGATGCTGAACTTGTACCACTAAAATCAACAAAATCATTATTTTCGATATCGCCTACAGTAGTCCCTGTCTGTGTATCCTTAACAATTCCATTAAAAGTAGTAATAACATCGAATGCAGACCCATTTTCAACCACGGAAACGGCAATTTTATTTCCGCCAACACCTGCATATTTCGCAGTAGCCGTAAGATTGTTTAAAATAAGTTTTGCTTTAGTGCCTCCAGTATCCATACGGAAAAGCAAAACTTTAGAACAATCTGTTAAAACTTGCTGATATATTAAAGATTCTTCATCCATAATATTACAGCCAATAATACTTTCACAGGAGCCATCTAAAAGTTGTTCTGGAGTTAAACTAATTAATACATCATTAGCGCCAAAGTTCATTTGAATTGGTAATGTAGCAATTCCACGATCGCCTACCATATTCAAAGGCTGAGATGCACTTTGAAAATTAATATAAGCACCCGGACAAACTTTATTCATAGCTTCAAAAGTTCCACCTGCCATTATTCTTCATCCTCCATTCGTTGAATTTCCAAAACTTGCATTTTAGGTTCTTCAGGCAAAATAAGTTTTGCCTTAATTTTATAATTAACAAAGAACTGTAAGACATTTTCAATAATTTGATAATTCATCTTACTTGCCTTTGCTTTTCTTGTTACTACTTCATCGCCATCTTGTTTATCTGGAATGTCGATTATTCTTAGAATACCAAACAATTTTTCAGCCATATCACGATATTCACTATGCCTACCATAATCGGATTCTTCTAAATAATATTCGACTTTCATTCGATATGTTCTCCAAGCCGAAGCAGTCATCCCATTTTCTTGTGTTACATCAATTACAGATAATACGAAAAAGGGCTCTACTGCACCTTCCATTATCTTATTTTTAAAAATAGTTGGAATTATTGGTGGGTCTACAGAATCATTTTTTAACCGATTTGCAATATTTTTTGCCATTGCACTAATAATGAAATCGCCTTTAATTGGTATAATCATAATCCTTTTCCTTTATAAAATGCTTTAAATGCAGCTTCAAAGTTGGCTTTAATTGTATCATCATATCTATCAATTGCGATCCGGCACATATGAAAACCATTTACAAAAGGCTTTTTTAATACTATTCCTGATTTAGCTCCTTTTGTATAAACAAACTTCCCACCAACAAAAATTCCAGGAACAAATCTACCGACTTGTTGCCTATGCCCATCTTCCACATATGACGCATATTCTAGTGAATTGAAAATTTGAATATAATAACCTTTAGCAGTTTTAAAAACTTGAGTTAATTCCCAGCGATTTCTTAAATCCCCTGTCTTAACTGGAGTTAATGCTTTTGTGTCAGCTAATACCTTCATGGCCTCTTTTAAAAGAAACTGACGACAAAATAAATCATAATCTTTTTCTAGGTTCTCAAAATTTTTTAAAAACTTGTCAAAATCTTTATGATCAAATTTTATAGACATTAGGCAAACTCCCTATTTACAAGAGCGAATTGCTGATGGGAAGTATGCTTTTCAGGTCTACCAGCATAATCTGTATATGTATCTAATACATTTCCATGATCGTCTAGTACATAAGCTTTAATCTTATCACCTTTACGAATATCATAGGAAGGATCACAAAAAATTCCAATATGCTGATTTGTTGGGTTTATTAATAATGAATCTTCTTCCGGTAAATCTTGATAATTCAAACTAATTTTACAAGGAATTTTTGTATAAATAGGCTGAACGGATTGTTCATTTGATACAGTAAAGTCCTCCCCCATAGTTAAACCTAACCGATAAACTTCCATTCTGTCTTTATACATTAATGATTTAAAGAGTTTTCTTGTAAAACCAATTTTTATCACCATACTAACCTCCGAAATTTCTTCAGTTGGGATTCATAATCTAAAACAACAGTATCTAAATTAGCTTGATGACTTCTTAAATTCTTGTTATATATAGAGGTATCGCTACCACTTCCAAAGGTTATAGTAGTATCCCCTACTCTTATAGAGTTGATATTGCCTGTATTCACATCTGGCTCGGCTTCTTCCTCCTCACCTTCTACAGAAACAGTTGTTGCCTTTATAAACTCATCTTCATACCTAAATAAGTCAACTACCATATTCGCAAAAGTATAAGTTAATTCTTTAGGAATTTCATTAATATTACAATAATTTAAAATAGTCTGTTCTATTTCATCTACTGTTATTTTTAGTAAAGGCTCGGAGGGTGTATCCGCTCCGAGCTTTACTTTTACAATGTCCGTAACTAAAGATTTATCAACGATTTTCATTCCGTTAATCTTCCAGATTTAGATTTTTTTCTTTTCGGAGTTGCAACAGGTTTTTCTTCCTGTTCTACTTGTTCTTCAAAAACAACAGCTCCAGATTTTTTCATTTCCGGAAGATCAGATTCATCGGCGATAATATCAGTATAGGGAGGATATACTTTACGATTATATTTTACAGTTATGGGAAACCGTACTTTAACCTTAGACATATTAGCCTCCTAAATTATTGAACTTTCATTACATAAATGTCATCCATTCTTTCGAAGGAAGGCAGCATAATAGCATCTACAACAGTAAATACATTTACCGGATGCGGTTCTTTAACTGTGGTAATGGCAACACCATTAGCTACAACAGAAACAGAAGCGGAAGAATTACCGCTCATTAAATCATATTCTTCGGGAGTAGTACCAAACCAAGTATTACCTAAAGAATAACTCGGTAACAAAGTTACATATCCATCAGGATAGAATTTATGGTCAACACCTTGTTCATCTTTGAACATCTTATCATATGTAATGATTTCAAGTTGAGTTTCTTGACTTACAAAGGATTTAGCCTGAGCGCTAGAAACCAACATATTCGGAGCTGCTAATGGATTCATAAATTTCTTAATGGATTCAGAAGCCAACATATCTCGCAATGTTTTAGTTGTCATCAATGCTCTAGTAAGAGTGACACCGTATTGATCAGCCATTGTAGTTGTTGCGTCAAGTAAGTCACCAATCGGATCATTTACAGCTTTCTTTTCTTGAGTCCAAACACCATCACCAGTCAAAGTGATTTTATGATCGGAAGCCCAATCGCCGTCAGGATCATAATTATATTGATAACTAATATCGCGACCAGTGCCTGCGGTTGCGGTAACAGAGATAGTACCATCTACCAACAAGCTCATACGCATACGTTCTGCTTGTACCAATGCACCATCTACAAGACGAGTAATATCGTCATATACACGTGCAATAGTAGGCTGTGCAAAAGGAATGCCTTTAGCCAACAGATTTTGAATATCCTGACGTTCTTTTTCACCAATACGAGTTGCTTCACGGAAGAACGGCATTTCCGTAGAAACTTCAGTAACACCAATACGATCTCTTAAAGTCGCTTTGGTATCAAAAGCAGACGGTTGCAATGCAACAGGAAGTTGATTACGACCTTTAATCCATGCAAGCTCAAGACCATTATTTTTATTATTGGGAAAAAATTGACTACCAATCATAGGATTTTTCATGGCTGTATTAACATCAGTCCAATAAGCTGCAATGGCCTTTGAATCAAAAATTTCAAAAATAGATTTCATTTCTATTATTCTCCTTTACTAATAATTAACCACTAACAGACGCATCCGTAGGTTGTAAGATGGTCATATCATTTTTTAAGAAATAAATCATTCTTAAATTTTTAAGTGCTGCATCTGATGGCTGAGTAGGTAAACGATCTGCTCGAATAAATCCATGTAAAACAATAGCCATGGAAGCATCACTTTCAGTTACATCATAATCTTGCAATACAACACCAATCGCTTTATTGTTATTAGACGGATAAATAGTACCCGCTTTAATAATAAAACGATCCCCTTCTTTAACTACCATACCACCAGCCTCTGTGGCTTTTGTGGCCTTTCTTGCAATAGATACATAGTGATCAGGCATTGCAAGAATATGCTTAGCAGAATCGTAAGCAATAGTTTTGTACTTCATTGTCATTTTTAATTTCCTCCTTCTGTCTGAATCCCAAGCATTTGAAGTTTTTGTCTTGCTAAAGATTTACCGAAATCTTCACTTGTTGTAGACTCTTTTTTATCCGGATTGCTGTCCCTTGGCGTATATCCACTAGGATTTCCAGGATTATCGGCAGGTTTAAACAAGAAAGATTTATCTTTTTGCAAAGATTCAACCTGTTCTTTCAGTCCACTAACAACCTTGTCACCATCTAATTTAATTAGACTTAAATCAATTAACCCTTTTACAAGTTGCAAATCGTGCGGTTTATTTTCGCCAGCTAATAAGGCTAATTCAACTGCATTAACTTTGCGCAATTTTTCGAGCTGCTCTTTATACTCGGTTTCCTTCGTAGTAGCCTCGCCCTGAAGTTTTTCGATTTTGGCGGCAAGTTCAGCATTAGTACCTTCAAATTTTTTCAATTTTTCCAGTTCTGTTTTATTGCTGTTGACTGTTGCAACAAGGTTTTCATTCTCTGCCTTTAGCACATCATAAGTCCCTTTAGGCACATATCCTTCCATAGCTGCATTATGCAGTTGTATTGCTTTTTCTGCTTGTTCTTCTGTTAAGCCAAAAGCAATCAAGGCTTCTTTTGTCATATCATTCGCTCCTTTTCATAAAAAATGTACTCGTAGAATCATCTACGAGTACATTATACAATATAAATTCTTAAAATTCAATATAAAAGTTCTTATTTATTTACATATTCTTTTAACCATTGTTTATAACTGATATTTTTATCAACTGTATAATAACTTTCTTCTTTAGCAATACGTTGTGTATAAGATTGCCCATCTATAACTGGAACAGTTGTTGTTCTACAATTTGGATGAAATGGTGGAAAATTTACCCCTCGTTCAGCTTTAGATACTTTAAAAATTCTACCGTCCATGCTTATACAAATTTCTGATGTTTTAAAATCCAAAGTTGCTAAAAGTTGATATTCTTTTATGCCAGCTTGTATATAAGCTTGTAACGCTGCTTGATTTGCTATATTATTCATTTCAGTTCTGACTAAAGTCATTGTTACACCTTGGCGTGTATTCATGGCGCTGGCAATTTTATCAGCAACATATCTAGATGATTTTCCAGCTGCAAAAGCAAATTGCATTTCTTTTTTAAGATTATAAATTAGCATTTCTTTATTTTTCCAAAGACGATCACTAAAATCCTCTCCTAAATAATTTTGTGAGAGAACACTAATAACTAAATCTTTGGAAGGGGTAGTGAAGGACATGCCTACGCCCGAATAAGTCTGCACGTCATATAAAGTATGGTAGTACATATCTTCATAGCCTTGTAGGTATATATTCGGTTGTTGATCTTCCTGTTTTAATAATAGCATTTCAATAGCATGCCTATATTCGGCTATTAATAATTCTAATCTGGATAATCTTGCACGATCTTGAAGTTCCTTTAAATTTTTAAGGTAACTTTGAGCATTTTTAGTATCATACTGTGAAGCCTGTTCAATATAATCTTGAATAATTTCTTTAAATTCTGATAATTCTTTACCGGATAATCTTTTTTTAGCCATTTCTAAAGAAATTTTATTTTCTTCTGCATATTTAGCATAAAAAAGCATTAATTCTTCCTGAAGCTCTTTAATTACTTTTTTATATTCTTTAGCTAGTTCAAGATTATAATCAACTGCAATATCTTCCACAGCTTGCAAATTACGTTCTGCTCTTTGTTGCCAATAATCCTGATTACTCATTATTTCCTCCATAAGAAGCTCTTGTTAATTTTAACTGCATATCAAGTTCTTTTTGTTGTTCTTCTTCTTGTTCTTTTTCCAATAAACGAATCTCTTCTTTTGAATCAATAACCCATGGATGATTCGAAACAATGGTTTGTTTACTAATAACACCTTCACTATTTTTACAATCGAGAATTGTTTGGGCTTCATTAGTAATCATATCAGTATTAAAGATGATATCGAAATCTTCAGAAGTAAAATCTTTATTATTAAATGTTTTTTCGTGTTCTTTAATAAACCATGCAAGAGATTCTAAGGCTTCGATTACTTGCACACCTATATCGTTACAATCCAAAGACAAATCAATGTATTTAAATTTTAAAGCTTCACCACTAATATCTCGCATTTCATCTTGTTGAGTATCTACACCCGAACCATCTTCATAAATATCTTTACGTAAACGATTTAAATGTAATTCGGCTCCCTCTAATTTAAAAGGTATATCTAAATTAGTAAGATCGCCCTCTTCCGTTACATAGGCAACTTTTGTTTGCTTTAAATTAAGCATAAATTCATCTTTATCTGTGCCATCATAACCTTTAACAATACGAATACTATTAGGAACATCATGAATTTGATCACTAATATCACTGGTAATGGAATCATAGTCATCTATTAAAGTTTTGATGTATCTTAATAATGGCAATTCTTCCATGTTATATTTAATACAAACAAAAGGAACACGTCCCCAAGACATAGGATCGGATACATAAATAGGATTTCCAAATTCATCTGTATCAATTAAACCATTTTCATTAGTTTTCTTCTTCTTAATTCGAAAATGACTATCAACAAAACTTTCTTTATCCGGATCAATTCGTATTCCACCAGCTGTTAATTCATAAAACCAAACTCCTTGAGGTGTATAGTATTCAATTTTTTGATGTGGAATTTGATCTCCATTTGGCTTGATTTCCGTAATTTCATAAAATCGAATTACTGCATCTAAAACTGTATGGTCTGCATCTGCCCAAAAAGGAATAATTTCATAATCGGGCATTCTTTTAAATAATAAATTTCCATCTTCATCATAATAAACTTGAAACCAATTAATTCCGGAAACAACAGCTTGTCTAACCATATTTTGTAAACGACGAAGAAATTTTTTATTAAAATAACCTTGAAGAATTTGTTCAAACTCTTCATTTTTACATTTGATGGTAAAGGCTTTACTTAAAAGATAGTTAACTTTTTGATTTACTAATTTACGATAAAAAGAATGTCTTAATTTAACATTAGACACAGTATTATCAATAATTTGTAATCCTTCGCGATTAAAATAAAATCTTATTTTATTATCAATCTCGGTTTCATTTTCAAAATACTCTCTTGCTACTTTTCTTTCCTTAAACAAAGCACTATTTTGAAATTGTTGAACAGCTCCAGTTAAAAAATCTTCTTGTGGTTTACCATAGCTACTCATACGACGAATGTTTTCTGCATTAAAGTCATTTGGATCAATTCTCATAAAATCAGGTAATTTTAACATAATAACCTCCTAAAAACTAAATGTTCTGCGATTACATCTTTCAGTTGCATATCTTAATGCATCCATTAAATGATTATATTCATCCATAGGTTCATTAATTGGTTTTCCAGTATCTTTATCCTTATCCCATACATAGTTACTAAATTCAACAACGTGATTCATGCAGCGTGGGTGAACATAAATATGATAATCTTGCAATTTTTGAATACCTGCAAGAACGCTACCTTTACCTTTTTTAGCTGGTTTAATACGATTTAGACCTAATAATCTTAATTCGTTAATTGTTCTCGCATCCTCATTATCTGCAATAATAACATCATTCATATATCCCTTATATCTAATATTGTCACGAATTTGTTGATTTGTTAGTTGAGTACGATAAATTTCATCGTAAACAAAAATTTCGTATTTATCCTCGTCAACAAAAATACAACTCATTGCAGTTGGGTCATTCGCATAGCCAAAGTCAAGACCTTTGAAATCTCTATAAATTGGAATACCTTTTTTATTTTTAACATCTCTAAAATATGAGATATCAAAATCAGCTTCTTCCCAATTACTATAGATAAGACCTTCCGCAATACCCCAATCTCCCATTCCTTCGATACTATAACGACGAGGATTAGTACGTTTCATTTCTTCAAATATTTTTATATCATCTTCGCCTAAAAATTCATTGCATTGATAATTTGTTGTTAAAGCTAATATATTTACATTATCGGCTTTATCAAAAAATCTCTTTTTAATCCAAATTTTATCAGACCACGGATTGAATGTAAAAGTATGTTGTTTAAATAATGGATAAGGTATAGCGCCACGAATTGATAAGTCAACCTTATTAAATTCATCTTCATTAGAACATTGAAAAGCTTCTTCCCACCATACCCAGCAAATATATCCATCTTCAACAGTAATAGATGTGATTGATTGTGCATCGTCCATACCTCTAAAGAATATCTTTTGTCCGGAAGGTTTATAAGTGATTTCCAAAGGATTAACTGTGCAATGCCATAAATGGTCTACACCTAATCTATTAATAGCCCATTTCAACTGTCTATAAGTAGAATCTCTGTGTGTGTTATAGTAACGTCTAACTACCATTGTATTCGGTTTTAATCTATACCGTTCGTAGAACTTCATCATATTATAGATATACCATAAAGCAGTAGTACAGGATTTTTTACTACCACGACCACCTTTTAAGCATCTATAACGACCTTTAAAGTTCCAAAATTTGGCGTAACCACGACCAACAACTTCTGCTATATTAATCGTAGTCATTTAGTCCTCCAAATCTTCTTCCCCAACAAAAGAAACAGCACTATTAACATTAACGTTATTTTCGTTAAAACCGTGCATAGTATTCAACTCACTAACTGCATCAACAATACCTGTGACTTGAATTTTATTAAGATGATTTTTCTGACGAAGTTTAATCATCTTATTTACAAGACTTTTAATAACCCTCGGGTCTTCTTCTTCCTCAATTTGTTCCTGAAGGAATTGTAATTCTTCTTCAAAGGCTTGATTAACACGTTCCATTTCATTTTGGCAAGTAGCTATAACATAACGAAGTTTTTCAATGGATTCTTCCTTAGACCATTTTATAGACTTTAACTGTTCCTGTTCTCTAGCCTCAATTAATTTTCTAATGCGATTTGCGATTGCAGGTTGCTGTGCTTTCGAATAAGCCGATGCGCCAACACTTTTTACCGTATCTAATTTTTCCGGAAAATGTTGTCTAAAAGCATCAACATATCGAACACCCATTGCAATATCCATACAGAATGCTTCTTCTTGCTCTGTTAGAATACCTGCAAGAGATACTAATGCTGCCATAATTAACCTCCTTCTAAATAAAAATAAGGATACCAAAAAGATATCCTTATTCGTATCTTTTATTTAATTGTAGAACAGAAAGTTAAAAATGTCAACTATCTTTTGTTTCTAACAGGTGTGTTCCATTTAAAATGTATAAAAGATATTCACAACTTTTAGAAACGGCCGAATAATCCTCGTCGAATTTATCGCTATAACATTTCCATAATGTAAGGTTAGAACCGAAATAAAATATTCCATAATACTTTCCAGTAAACCCATCATAAAGTTTAAACTTTTGTTGAATTTTTATACCAAGCTCAGATAAAACCTTTACTGTTATATTTTTCTGTATAACCAAACACCTTAACCCCCTTTATAACTCCTAATATAAAGGCATTTTCATTTGCCTGTACTTCCTACTCCGCCAACTCTTTCGGGTAGATTATCTACATCTTCTGTATCCACAGTATGATATCTATGAAAAATACCCTGTGCAATACGATCGCCTTTTCTAAAAGTATAAGGAGCATTACCTCTATTAGTAATGTCAATTAAGATTTCTCCTTCATTATCCGGATTATTATAATAATCAGAATCAATAATACCTGTGCCATTAGTTAACTGTAAATTATATTTAATACCTAAACTAGAACGAATATGAATATATAAAACTTCATCATCATTCATTTGACATTTGATACCAGTTTTAAAAAGAATAGATTGTCCTGGATTTAAAGTTACTCCTCCCCATGGAGCAAAAAAATCATAACCAGCTGATTTTTTTGTTTTTCTTTGTGGAATAAAAGCTTCCTTTACTTTTGATACTTTTTCAAAATTACGCATTATCTTCACCTCTACGATAAATTCTATGAATTTGATAAAATTTGAAAGCTCCAATATAATATTCATCATATTTATCAATTTTCACTGCATATATATCTTCAGAATCACTAACTAATTCAGGATTTAAAGCATGAGAAACGACGCCTAAACCAACTCCGGAAACAAGAACTCTATCACCTTGCTCTAAATGATAGCCAAGTATCCACGTTAACCAACGTAAGAAATTCATAATTACATCAGAAAACACAAAAGCCCCCAATGTACTTATAAATGCAACCACACAAAACTCTAACATTACTTATTCAACCCTTTCCATAACAGCATATGTATTCTAAGTAACATAAATAAAATACAGGCTAATAAAATTTCTATGGAAGTTATCCAAAAACCTGCTTGTGATTTAAGAAAGCAAAAAGCGATTGCAACTCCAACAAAACCATTGCATATCATTTCAAACATTTTATTTCCTCCAATTTACGACTAACTTTAACCATATCTGCATCAGGTTTTAATAATTCTTTAACAACCTCACAAAGAATTTTATTATTATGCAAGCATGTATCATAGGCTTTTAAGATTGATTCTTTTTCTTTCAAATCATTAGAACATTTAGTTAAATAATCAATATATTGTTTTTGTAATTCTGAAAATTTTTTTGTAGTTATATTCCACATGAAATATAATACCACATTAACAATAATACTACAAAGAATAAGTAAAATTAAAAAGATTTCAGTTTCCGTGAACATTTTCTTTTCTCCTTTCAAATTTATTTTGTAACAAATTAATAAATTCTTTTGTTGCCATGTGTAATATATCCTGTTTCAAGGCAGCGTTATAATATTTTAGGTGAATGAAAACAATGCACTCTTGCACATAAATATTATTTAAGTATAAATCTGCCATACAGGATTTACAAACGTGTAAAGTAACGGTTTCAAGTTGTGATTCTGTGCATTGATAGGGAGAAAACCATTTAGGAATCCAATCTACTAATTTATCACTTTCTTTATTGCAAATAGTACATTTCATTCCTTCACTTCCTCGAATAAATCTTTAACTTTTACATTTAAAGCCTGTGCAAGACTGATAAGGGTACTTAATCGAACACTATTCTGTCTATCACTGGTATTTGTTTCGATAAGTCTAATAGTTGTAGGGGCTACTCCGGAAACGGCGGATAAAGCTTCCCTTGTCCATCGTTTTTTCTCCCTATATTTCCGAACCTTATAAATAACTTTTTTTGTTTGTGTTGGCTTTACAATCATTTTAATATCATTAGTTTTAATATAATCAATTTTATGAATTTTTAAATAATGTAATACTTTAGTAAAAGCTTCAAATAATTCTGAATTAACTATTAGATTCATTTTCTACACTCATTTCTAAATTATATATCCTACCTTTACCATACGCACCACAATTTATAATGGCAGTATCTGTATTTAAAATATCTTTAATATTTTTATTGGCTTCTATAAATTGTTCTTTTGTGACAGGTAAAATTACCTCTATTTTTAATTTAAATTCGGCGTTTACAAAGGCTTTTGTTGCATCGTGAATGAATAAATCAAAAACATTACATTCATACCCCAGTTGTTCATTTTTTATTGGTTTTCCATTTTTAAGACAATCTTTAAGGGGATTGATAATATCCCATTTATAAATACCACTAAATTTAACTATAGCTGTAGCTTTACTTAACATTATTAACCCTTCTTTCTCATTTGTTGTTCATATTGTTTAATTTGTTCTTCTATTTCGTGAATTTTATTCTTAATTTGATTAATATTTTCCATATTCTTAGATTGTATTTCATTAAATGTAGAAACATATTCTTCTTTACTACAGATTTTCTTTTCTAATAATAAAGTTAAAATTGTCATGTTACTAGATCTTGTTATTTCTAAATCTTGCTGAGTTTCCGCTAATTCTTTTAGTATTTTAAAAATAAAACGATATAACATAATAATTCTCCTTAAAATATTATTTGTCTTATAGCATACAAAATTAAAAGTATACATATAATCAGATTAAAATAAGATTTATTGCGCATATATAGTTGTAGACTGACAGTAAATAATATACCTAAAATAAAAGAATCAAGTTTACCATTCATAAATTTAACTCCTAATAATTACCGTCCAGTTATTAAATAATTCAAAGTTGCCCCTAACGGATTTTGTAAATAGGCTAAATACTCACTGACGCCAGTAATGAAACAACACACCATACCTATACTTAATATGCCAAGAATAACAGATATTAAAGTTATGATAAACAATATATCATTGTTATACCTATATTTTGGAAATAACTTATAAAAAAGATAAAAAATAAAAATTATAAAAATTTCTAAAAATACCATTGCAATTAAATCATTAAACATATGATGCCCATAATATTCAATTAAATCATCTAAACTTTTTTCGCCTACTGTGGTTAAACTATTTAAAATCTGAATAATTGTTTCTTCTTTCATTATTCTTCCTCCTGTATTATTAAATCTTTATAGTCTTTATCCAAAATATAAAATTTTTCACCTGCTTGTAAATCATTATCGTCTAAAAATTGTTGTATATATTTATTCATCATCGTCATCTCCGTTATTTTCCATAATAGCCCCACAGCAGGAACAGTATTTCATTCATGTGTTATCCCATGGATCAATAGCGCTATTACAACAGCTGCATTTATACCAACTGCCTTCCTTTTTCCAGTAACCATGCTTACGTTCTTCTACAACTGGCATTGTATCAAGCCTATCAGCAGCACTTTGATAACCACTTCTAATGCCGTCGAAAAAGCCAGGCCAAGCGGGTATAGTTTCAGCTATTGCTAATAACTCAGCTTTCGCCTTATCAGCGTCTATCAATCTCATAATTTATTCACCATCCACGCGCCGCACTCCGGGCAGTATTTTGTTTCGTATTCTTGTGGTTTTTTGCAAACGCTACATATGCTAGTATCTAAATCAATGTCTATCCAATGTCCTTTATCACGTTCTTTTGCTGTAGGGACTTCGTCTAAAATACTTATCATTATTTTTGCAAGCATCATAGAATCGAAAGACCACCTCGGATCATTCATATCAGTCTTTTTTTTCTAATTTTGCTTTCAAAGCATCTGCATCTATTAATCTCATAATCTATTATAACTCCTTAAATTATAATATATGTTTCATTGTCACAATACATCGTCAGCCTCAATAATGATCTTGTCATCATATTTTGATACCAATTTTACCTCATGTCCGTAATATCCGTTGTGTTCATTATATGCAACAAATTGTAACAAGCCTTTAGTCGTTTCAACATTAATAAACATAGCTGAGCCAGCATCTAGATCTTCTTTCATGTTTGATACTATTGTCCCCAACTCAGAATCAGTAACATAAACATTTTTTAATTCACTGCCAATAAAGCTTCCAAAATCGTCTTCACTAGATAAATAGCCCCAATTTTCACAACAATTTTGTCCATTATTTATGACAAAATATAATTGTCTTGAATCTGTTTCAATACAATATCCATCATATGTGTCCCATTCATTATCAAAATAGACATCACTAACTTCTTTTATATTTTTTATAATTTCCATATTTTTATTCACGCTCCAATACAGGCTCATAAGTTTCAAGGAAGATATCTTCTTTACAGCAGTAAATTTCTCCACGTACTCCTTGTATAACATAACTCCCGACTGGAGCATGCATTGTGCCTTCAAGAGTTTTAATGAACAGTTCAATAGGTGGAGTATCTGGAGTCAAAGCATCAAAGTACAAAATTCCTTCTTCAAATGCTTTGACCGCCCACTCTGGCACATAATATTTACCATCGCTTCCTTTTAAATCCCCATCAAATTGAAATACTTCTATAGCTACTGGTTTCTTTTTATATTTCATTTTTTATCCTCCCCTATACTTTTACTTGTGTAAAGTCAAATGGCTTTTGATATGGATTTTTTAAAGAATATTCGCTTGTTATAAATCCTTGATAGCCAAAATTATTTATCCAATGTCCATTTTTTCTAAATCTTAAGGCGTCCTTACAATTTGTGCTTCTCAAATAAATCGTCCCGCTTTTGGTGATTTTTAAAATTTTTTCTTTTATTTCTTTTTCGCCAGTTATTGAATAATATTTTATAGTAACTTCATCACCGACTTTAAGCGTAGCCGTATACTCTTCTAAAGTCATATATGTTGACATTATTCTTTTTCCCATCAAACATACTTTCATAATCCATTTGTAAATAACGCATTGCTTGTTCAGATTTTGTCGCATTCCAATATTTTATTAAATTTTGTTTACTTCTAAAACGTCTAGTTTTCAAGCCACAACATTCACAATTAATAGAATATAAATAGTCTGATATATATTCATTAATTGTAACTGATTGATCACATATAGGGCAAGTTTTTAATATAACAGGTTCAAAATTATTTAAAATATGACAAATTTCTTCGGCTACCTGCAAAGGTACATTAACGGCCATGGCTAAAATTCTATAATTCTCATGAACTTCATATACATTATAAAGGTCTAATTTTTCATCTGTTAAAACTGGTTCATACATATTAACATCCTCCTATTTTCATAAGTAATTAAGTAAATACAAGAAAAGTGCAATAGAAACATTCGCAGTAATCAATATAAGAAGTTTTGCCCACGCACTCTTCGCCACATCTAATAAATTACAAAGTACATATAAATAAAATACAAATATACTAATAATGGTAATTAAGCCCAACATTGATAAGAATGTCATAATTTAGCCCTCTAATTTGATTCTTCTTTATACATACAATTCAATATCAATTTTAATTCTGACTTATTAAAATTTACTGCTATTTTTTCATTATCCGGCAATTCATTTACCCATGAATCCTGTAAAATTGCCCTTAACCTGTTGATAATCTCTACAAACTCTTTGTTCATTGTTTTTAAACTCATTTCATATAATTACATTAAAAAATTTTTTACGGCCGTTTACGTACTGTTTTCATTAAGGCATTTTCTCAACTCCTAACATTTTATTTACAGTTTTTAGCCCTATTTTGTGGCTATGCGTTTATTATAATGCTATCTAACATATTTGTCAACAATTATTTTTAACGACATAAATCGTCCATTAAGGGTCTGTATTTTTGCTTTTAGATTTTATGATTTAACTCCTTAAATGGTTTTAC
>OGRI01001640.1_pt1 | contig 18113 bp, 7 predicted proteins | sample 1553391 | NCBI WGS metagenome assembly OGRI01 (sample SAMEA2580052, study PRJEB22360) | human gut metagenome | reverse complement strand
CACAATAACGTGAGCTCCATCTTCCAAGATGCATTTTTCTCCTTCTCTCAAAAGAGCTTTGTAAGTTTCATCTATTGCATCCCTTAAATTATCCACGTTAATATCAAGACTTCTAATAGACTTGCATTTTGTTGGATCAAATCCATACCCCCTCAATTTCACATTGTTAATATTAATCATTTCTTTAATTTTATTCAAGAAACATACAATATAACACAGGAATGAGAGAAATAAAAAAGGGCCGCCTTATTTAATTAAGGAGACCCTTTCATTGATTTTATACCAACAATAATAATACTCTACTTCTTAATTACCTTAGCAGTACTTGTACCATCTTCTGTAGTAAGCTTGATAATATATTGCCCACTTATCAAATCAGAAACAGGCAAACTCGAAACATTTTCAGCCTGCTTAACTGTTACTCCCATTAAGTTGATGATAACAACATCACAAGGAGTTGTGAAATTCAATACATCCACTACCGGATTAGGATAAACAGACACGCCAGCTCCCTGCTCAGTAGAAGAAATACCTGTAGCATTGCTAACTTCATTTAATGAGAAGATATTCTCAAGCTTTTGATCAGCAACCTGAGTTTGAGCAATAGCCAGTTTTGTACCGGAAGCTGCTACACCTGTAGCAAGATTTGCAGGGTTAGCTTGAGTCATTGTTCCGTTAGTAGTATCGATCCAGAAAGTAAGAGGAGTTTCAACTGCATGAGAAGCAATAACAGCAGTATGTCCTATCATATAAACATAATCACCACAAACTGTCATTCCACCAAATTCTTCTTTCTTTGAATTCGCATCACCTTCATTGACTTTTGAAGCTACGGCATTGTTCACATCCAAAGTATTTTTGTTTAAAACAGCAACATATAAATCATTAGTAGAAACAGCATCTATATTTTGGTCAAAAGCCAATTTAGCATTAAACGTACCACCAAGCAACAAAACATCACCTTTTACAAGCATTGATTTAATAAAACAATAGTTACCATAGGCATCATGAGTCGTGGAGTATTTTTTAGTCAATGAAGAACTACCATCAGCTAAATCAATAATAGACAAAATATGTCCATATTCAGTTACACCATTTTCTTGAGATAGATCGAATGCTTGTTCCTTAGAACCAATAGTCAATGTTTGCTTACCTGAAGCTACAAAACCGGAATATAATTTTCCCTCAGCAACTGCGAACGAAACAGATTGTACAGAAGATAGATCTGTACTTTTTCCACCTGTTACACCCATATTAGCTAAAATTCCGTCAACCTCTAACTGATCATTCAAAGAAAAGACAGCACCGGAAACTAAATCACCATACCAAAATCCCCCTCCGTCAAGATCAAAATAACCACCTTTAAAAGAGAAACCATTATTCTCTGTCAGTCCTTTATAAGAAGCCGAAGCATACAATTTTCCATCACTATACGCAATATTATTTATATCAAAACGATAATCGCCTGCCTCTGGGAAATATATACCAGTAGCCTCCAATTCCGGCAAAGGTTTAGACACAAAACTCTGTACAGCCTTTAATACACCATTAACATCATACTTGGCTACAAAACCGGCAGCTTGATCAGCAATAGGAGTACCATCCATTTTAATGCCCTCTTTCACTTGGGTATTACCATCCGTACTGCCGAATGTCAATTCATCTGCAAAGTTTCCGGCAATATATACATTCCCGGCACCGTCAGTGGTTATCGTCTTTATTGTTGCAGCACCTGTAAGAGCAACTCCCCATTTTTCAGCACCATCAGTACCATATTTTAATAAATATGAACTGGTAGCAACTGCTTCTATCTCTTTACCGCCAAAAGTAAAACTCTCGGTAAAAAGACCGGTTGCATACATATCTCCCTGTGCAGAAACAGCCACAGGATTACTATTATTTACATTTGCAACAGAGAGAATATCTGTCTGAGATTTCGTCCAACTGTTAGTTACAGTCGGCTGAGCTTGTACTGTCAGCATAGCCGCAGCACAAAAAGCAAGCAGTAATACTTTTTTCATAAAACAATCTTTTAATAATTAAACATATAGATAAATACATAGAGCCATCTTTGTTATGATTGAGAACCAAGTCGTCTCAATCACAACAAAAATGTTTTCTTTTAGTTTGCCAGCCCCGGATTCGCTTCTATTGCTTCACTGGGAATACGAATTGTGTAACGGGAATCGTTTTCTTCCAGAACATAGGTTGTCCCACTGTACGTTTTTTCCAGACGAGGACGGGTTGTCCGTCGTAAATCAAACCAACGATGTCCTTCAAAAGCTAATTCACGAGTACGCTCGTCGTATATTTCCTGCAATAATTCATCACGCCCCATTGCATTAATTGCCGTCTCCTTCTCTGTATAAGCAGCAGCTTTATAACGTTGTTTGATTAACGTCAACAGATAAGTCCGTGCCGCAGGTATAGCAGACTCTCCCGTCATTAATGCAGCTTCGGCAGCATTCAGATAAATTTCTCCAACTCTGAAAGAACAGGAATACTGATTGCTTCCGCCTTTAGCAACCAAAATATTGGAAACGGTTACTTGATTAAAATATTTCGATCTGCGCAAATCGCTCGAAGTATACATTTTCCATAAAGTAGTATTCACTTTCGCAGCACGTACGTATTGAGCAGTCATCACCTGTTCCAATGCCAGAATATTCTCCGGAGAATTATATTCATTCGGCAATACGGTAGAAGAAGACATATCCACCAATTGGTCATTCACCTGCAAAACTGCCTGTGATGCTTCGAGAGACTTTGCCCATTCACCCATATACAAGTACACACGAGAGCGAAATGCATTGACACTTAAGGTATTGAAACGATAGTTATATCCCAAATCCCATTGATCTACATTCAGATATTTTTCTGCCTCTGCAAGATCTGATAAAATAGAATTATACACCTCGGCAACCGTATTACGGGACAAGGTAACCTCCGTATCACTATTCAATTTCAACGGAATAGCTTTTGTAGTAGCGGGATCACAATTCGTGTAAGCTTCACCAAACAAATTGACTAACAAAAAGTGCATATAGGCACGAAGCATATAAGACTCGCCAACCATCTGGTTCACCTCGTCAACAGTCCCTTCCTCAATCATCTCTTTTGATTCAATGACATAATTGGCGATAAACGATGTATGATAGAACGAACGCCAACTGAATGCCGTCGTATTTTCCGACGGACTCACATCATTCCATATCCATATATCCTTGTAAGAATTCAAATCTTCGGCAGCAAGAGTTCCATCCATTATCATCTCGTCCGAACGAAAGGTAGCTAATCCTCTGTCACTTGGTACATAACTATATGCCTGAGTCAATAATGCCCTGAATTCTGCAGCGGTACGGGGAATCACCTTTCCTACCGGTTGTATATCCAGATATTTGTCACAACTGTATAAAGCCGCTATACAAAGCAAGGCACACAGTAGTTTTATATTCTTTAGTATCTTCATAATCTGTTAAAAATTCATGTTAAGACTGAAAGTAAACGACTTAGGTATAGGTTGTGCAAACTGATTACTCATGGTTTCGGGATCCAAGAAATTCTTATAATTAGCACCGAAAACAAACAGGTTGCGACCTTCGAGAGCAACGGTAGCCGAACGGATACCCAATGTATGCATAAGTGTTTCGGGAAGCTTATAACCAACCCGGATATTTTGTAACCTCACATGATCCGAACGCTTCACCCACGTATCCATCATCTGATAAGTGGAAAATATATCATAATGTGAATATTCCGCCGTACGCTTTGTATCAGACAATAATGCCGGAAAATCCGTATTGGTATTTGTAGGTGTCCATCTGTTCAATATATCCCGATTTGTATTCATTCCCCGGTCAAAGCTCGTCAGCGTATAGGACGGAGCTACTCTTGAATACATTTTCAAGTTAAATATAAAATTGACAACCACTTCAAACCTTTTGATATTGAACGTATTCACAAAACCTCCCGAGAACAGAGGATCACTCGAACCGATATATGAATACAAATTACGTTGTTCTTCGGCAGACAAGGTGCTGGCTCCTGCACTATTCAACTTCAACAGTTCTACCGCAGTTACTTTTTCACCCTCCTTATTATAAAACAAAGGATATCCTTCATCGTCCAATCCTGCCGATTTATAAGCAAAGAGTGCCCCTACCGGATAACCTTCACGTCCGGGTGTCGTCTGATTGGATGGTACTGTTTCACGCAAAACTTTATTCTGATTATATCCCAAATTGAAATTTGTAAACCAGGTAAAACCGTTGCGATTTATATTACGGGTGGTTAATGCCACTTCAAAACCGTCATTACGCATACTTGCCCAGTTGACATAAGTCGACATAAAGCCGGTTTCAAGCGGCAACATTTGCAAAGCAATCAAATCTGTACCTTTACGACGATAATAATCTACCGTAATATTCAGTGCATTGTTGAATAGAGCGATGTCCGTCCCGAAGTTCATTGTTTTTGTCTTTTCCCAACGTAAACGTTTGTTGGGCGGAGTTCCCAATACGATCATCTCTTCTGTCACATCCGGTAATATGCTGACATTATTATAATTTCCCATTACATATGACGAAGTACTCTTATCAATATTTCCCTGCACACCATAAGAAGCTCTAATGACCAGATTATCGATCTTCTTAAAGTCTTTCATAAACGGTTCATTGTTGATTCTCCAAAGTCCACTGAACGAATACAACGGCAGAAAGCGATATTTCTTAGAAACCCCGAATATGTCAGAACCATCAAAACGAACACTTCCTCCTACTGTATAGCGTTGAAGTAAGGAGTAAGAAGCCGTTGAAAAGAAAGAAGCATACGCATTTTCCTGATAGGTCTTAGTGTGCAACGGATACGAACGTGCCCAAGATTCATTCGGAAATATCACAGGCTTAGTGGTCAAAGTCTTACGGTCATAGCCATAACCTGTACTCGTCAAAGAACTATACCAGGTTTTCCTGATTTCCGTTCCGACCATCATTTCAAATTCATGAATGTCATTATAAGAATCACGATATTCGGCCTGACTCTTCCAGTTCACCTGAGAATTGCTGCTTGCCGTTTCCGTATGCTTCCCCCCGTCCGGCAAGAAAGACTGGTTGTTGAGAGAAGACATCGTTGTACGTTCTTTATCCTTACGCATTGCATAAGTATCGTGATCGGCAATCGATTCCTTAGATACGGCATCCAATTGCAGACCAACTTGTGATGTAGCTTTAAACTTATCATTAAACCGAAGTTCTACATCGAAAATAGCCGATAAGGCATTAGTGGTCTGTTCATACGAAGTATTATTCCGTTCTTCGAATACATTGAACTTCAAATCCGAATCCCCTTTTCCTTGAATATCGATGTCATAAACGTAATTGCCATCTTCATCAAAAGGCGTTTGATAAGGATTTGCCCTACGTGAATAATACACCGGATTGGAGAAACCATCCGAGTCTGTAAGATTGGATTTGTTAGTTCTGCGATTAGCAAATAAGGACGCACCGACTTTCAACATCTTATTGACTTTATAAGAAGTCTTTAAAACCATATTCAGACGATCGGCTTCCACACCTTTCACATTACCTTTCTCATCATAATATCCCAAAGAAGTATAATAAGTAGCCTTTTCAGAACCACCGGAAAGACTGACATTATATTCCTGATTGAAAGTACCACGGAATAGAATATCATTCCAATCCGTATTTATCGAACGCAAATTGGTAATCTCATTCTGGGCTTGCGTTGACAGTGCACTCCATCCCCCGTTCTTATAGGCATTTGTCAATCCATAACGGGAAATGATACGGGCTACTTCTCCTTTATTTTCACGATACGTATAGTCACTTTGCAACAAATCAAGTTCCAAGTTCACCTTTTCATCCGAAGTCAGCAAATTCAAACGATCGATATCAAACTTAGGAGAATAAGACAACTTGGTAGAGAAAGTAATCTGTGGTTTCCCTGCCCTACCGTTTTTAGTGGTAATCACGATGACACCATTTGCCGCACGTGCTCCATAAATAGCCGTAGCAGCAGCATCTTTCAAAACAGTGATACTTTCGATATCGGCAGGATTCAAACCGGCAATAGCCGACTGATAGATGTTGTCGATATCTTTCAAGTCTTCCATAGTCGGAATCTCCGTTCCTGTCATCGGCACCCCATCGAGCACCCAAAGAGGATCTTGTGTACCGTTCAAAGAAGCAGTACCACGAATACGAATCTTAGGAGCGGCACCGGGAGCACCCGAAGAAGCGATAGAGGACAACCCCGCTACCTGTCCGGAAAGTGCCTGGTCGATACTCATGACCGAACCGATCTTGTCATCGGTAATATCAAGCTTGGTACCTGCCGCCGTCAGTTTACGACGTTCGATAGTCTGGTATCCCGTTACAACAACCGCATCAAGCATATGTGCCGACGGTTGCAGTACAACCTCATAACTGTTTTTTCCGGCTGCCAGATGTATTGTTTGCGATTCATATCCCACATAACTGCACTGAAGGCTGGTCACACCTTCCGGCACATTAATAGTAAACTTTCCATCCATGTCCGTTATCACCCCCAAGGAAGTCTGGCTGCTGCCCGCTTTCTTTAAGTTTTCGGATGACACAAACACAGAGGCACCGATTAAGGGCTCTTTGTAATCACCGGCGATAACTACACCTGTAATTTTTCTTTCTGCCGCACTTGTTCCAAAGGCGATGACACAGCAAAGAGAAAATAGTAAATAACTGATTGTTCTTTTCATTAATACAATATAAGTAGTTAGTAGTCAGTAGTTAGTAGTTAGAATCTATGCAGCATATCAGCATGGTTCTGCTCCCGCCCCGAATGGATTCTAACTTCCAACTCCTATATTCTAATTTCCAATTTAGATTCCCAACGCAGTATTGATGCGCAGGATCATGTCTTTATAATGATACTTCGTAGCTACATCCGATGTTCCCAAACGGCTTTGAAGCAAGTCTTTGATACGAAGCAACTCGCCACGCTTCACAGAAATCGCATCCGATACGCGACTACTAACCCCCCCGGATCCGGTTTTTATCGGGGAGCCATAGAAATTCACCTCACGACGTGCTCCCATGCGGTCGGCATCCAATGAACGATGGGCGTATTCATCGCAACTGCAAACAGCCTGCTGATGATCCAGCAGGAAATGGTCGTTCATCAACTTCTTACTGAATTTCACACTTTCATTCTCGGCGGCAGCCGTAATCAAAGCATCCAAGAAATTCTTTTGCAAGGCACGTGTCATTACATCGGGAATCGCCCCACGCTCGGTCGTAGCAAAAATAGTACGGTGTAAACCGTCCATCAGTTCTACGGCCGTGAAAGCTTTCTTTCCATTTACCGATTCGTTTTCGAGCATGCGCATCAGACGCGTATTCGACAGCAAATCCCAAAGGATATAAGATTGCGCATTTTTCAGAACTTGTGTAGGCGCATTTTCAACGACTCCCATCGGAGTATTGCGAAGCAGATAAGTATACTCTCCCACCTCAGCATCGAACAGCCATTTCGGATAAGTCAACACTTCATCCAGCAGGAATTTCAATGCGGCCTGTTGCTTCTCTTTTTCTACGAACGTATACGTTTTCTGTCCGTCACCAACAATCGTATTCTCAAGATAAATGCCACCGATATTGGCCATTACATGATAAAGATAGTTGTTCCACTGATTGATAACAGCGTAATACAGACGGGAAGCCTCTTTATACGTCTGCCCCTTCTCACCGGTCGTAGTCCACTTTATTATTTCAGGAACCACACGCTTCAGATTTGCAATACCCAATTGAGAGGAACGTATGGCATCATCTCCCAGATCCTCATTCTGTGCACGCGGGTCTACGGCATCGCGCACATCCTGTGCTTCACTATATTTATAAAGACGGTCCGTATGACGGCTCAGGAAATCATAAAGCAAATCCTTTTCCGCTTCCGGTGTCTCCTTACCATACCAACGGTATCCATATTCAATGGCAAACAGATCATAAGGACCGATATGCGGTGAAAGTGCGGTTACTCCGTCACCCGGTTGAGCCACATAGTTGAAACGGGCATAATCCATGATAGAGGAAGAAGTAGAATTCATACGGTCGGTGAATGTCTTGGAACGCAATGAATCCGTAGGAAATGCCCATGACCCCATCATGTTGTGGCGTAATCCCAAAGAGTGACCTACCTCATGGCATGCTACAAAACGCATGGCGTCTCCCATCAACTCATCAGAGATCTTTACTCCACGGGCTTCGGGACGGATAGCGCCTGTCTGCACGGTAATCCATTCTTGCAACATACCGAGTACGTTGTGCCACCACATGATATCGGCTTCAAGAATCTCGCCCGAACGGGGATCGAGAATAGAAGGCCCCATAGCGTTGGCTTTGGTAGAAGCAGCATAAGTAAGTACGGAATAATTCACATCATCCATATCTATTATCATGCTGTCCGTCACTTCTTTGGCAATAATAGCATTCTTAAAACCCGCACGTTCGAAAGCAACCTGCCAGTCTTCTATACCTTGCTTGATGTATTTACGCCAACGATATGGAGTAGAATTTTCGATATAGAACACGATCGGCTTGGCCGGTTCTACCAACTCTCCACGCAAATAACGTTCGCGGTCTTCCGGTTTCGGTTCCAGACGCCAACGGGTAATGAATTGCTTCTCTTCTACCTTCTGCTGGCCATCGCTATAACTCAACAGCGGATTAGTGAAATATCCGACACGGGCATTATCCAAACGGCCTGTCATCGGCTTTTCCGGAAGCAACATCAGCGAAGAGCTCACCTCTACCGTAACATATACGGAAGTAGTTCCTTCGGTCACTTTCGTCGTCAGTTCGGAAGTAGCCACCACGTTATTTTCAAACGATTTGATGGAAAGAATACGAGACAGGTTCTTTATGGCAGACGTACCGAGATTGATATTGGTAAATACATTATTGATACTCGTCTCCGTCCCGTCGTAAATATCATTCACTTTAATCACCATCGCGGTAGAGTCGTTATTATACGCTTCTACTTTAAAACCGGCTATCAACGGAGAGATATAGTTGTTACGCACCGACTCACTGATAGCATCTTCGGCAGGCGAAAGCGGCAATACGCGACTTTGACGAATCAGCAATTTATTGGTTGCCTTATCGAGTTCAAAGCGCACCATCTGATTTTCATAATTCACTCCGCGATTGACTCCCGCTTCGTTCAGTTCTACGGGAACACGCTGCAATTTGTTCACAACCAACAGATCCCTTCCCAATAAATTCGATGGTACTTCAAAGTAATAATCGTTCTTCTTTTGGTATACATTAAACATACCACGCCGAACAATACTACCGTCTCCGGTCAGCTTTTCATACTCATTTTTAGATTTAATACTGTCGTTGGATTCTGTTTTTTTCTTCTTGCGGAACAATCCCATAGTGTCAGGGGTAGAAGTTCCGGCATACGATACAACGGAAGAAGCACACAAGAAAGTACCTGTGGCCACCGTAATTAGCAGGCTTGTTTTCAGTTTCATCAAGTTAATCTATCAATTATCACTGTTACTCTTTATTCTACTCAAAGAATAAAAGGGGGCTACAAAGATAATAAAACTATCAATATGAATAATTAAACGCGACAACTTTTGACGTTTTTTCTTAATTAAACCGAATTTTGCTTGCATTTTTATTCAAAGACGCACGTTTTCTGTTCACTGTTTAACATACTTTCCGGAAAACAAAGTATAAAAACAGACCCAAGCATACTTTGCGATACATATAATACTCCGCTACATATATTATAAAGTAATATTACATATATTATAAAGCAGCATTACATATATTGGTACTATTTTTACATCCACATGGCAGTAAAGTATAAAGATTTAAGCTATCTTTGTCTCAAATAAACATCGTATGGAACTCTTAGTATATAAAGCTTCCGCCGGTTCCGGTAAGACTTTTACCTTAGCCGTGGAATACATCAAACTACTCATTCTCAACCCTCGTGCTTACCGGCAAATACTGGCCGTGACCTTTACCAATAAAGCGACAGCAGAGATGAAAGAGCGTATTCTCAGCCAGCTTTACGGTATCTGGAAAGGGGACAAGGACTCGGATGCCTATCTGAAACGGATTATCGCAGAAACAGGAAAACCGGTGGAAGAAGTGCGGGAAGCAGCTAAAGTAGCACTGACCAATATGCTGCATGATTACAGTCGCTTCCGGGTAGAGACAATCGACTCTTTCTTCCAGTCGGTGATGCGAAACCTCGCCCGTGAACTCGAGCTAAGCCCCAACCTGAATATCGAATTGAACAACCAGGAAGTATTGAGCGATGCCGTGGATAGCATGATCGAAAAGTTAGGCCCTACTTCCCCCGTATTGGCATGGTTGCTGGATTATATCAACGAACGCATTGCAGACGACAAACGTTGGAACGTATCGGACGAGGTGAAAAGTTTCGGACGGAATATCTTCGATGAGGGATATATAGAGAAAGGAGAAGGACTCCGGCAAAAACTGATTGAGAATCCGGGACTCATCAAAAACTACCGTCGTGAACTGAAAGAGATGGAAACGGAAGCACTCGAACAGATGAAGGGATTCTACGATCAGTTTGAAGGAGAACTGGACGGACATGCCCTCAATGCAGACGATCTGAAGAACGGTTCGCGCGGCATAGGAAGTTATTTCCGCAAACTCAATAATGGCATATTGGGCGATGACATACGCAATGCAACAGTAGAAAAGTGCCTGACGGATGAGAAAAACTGGGCGGCTAAAAGCTCGCCACGCTATCAGGACATTCTTCAATTAGCTTCCGGAAGCCTCATGCCTTTATTGAATGAAGCAGAGAAGTTCCGTTCGAAAAATAATAAGATAGTAAACAGTTGCCGGCTTTCCATGCAACACCTGAACAAGGTGCAACTGCTGGCAAACATAGACGAAGAGGTACGCCGGCTCAATCGGGAGAACAACCGCTTTTTATTATCGGACACCAATGCCTTGCTCCATCAACTGGTAAAGGATGGCGACTCTTCTTTCGTATTCGAGAAAATCGGGACAAACATCCGGAATGTAATGATAGATGAGTTTCAGGACACAAGCCGCATGCAATGGGGAAACTTCCGGTTACTGCTATTGGAAGGGCTTTCACAAGGAGCAGACAGCTTGATTGTGGGAGATGTAAAGCAATCCATCTATCGTTGGAGAAACGGCGATTGGGGAATACTCAACGGGCTGAACGACCGCATAGAACACTTCCCGATACGGGTAGAAACCCTGAAAACAAACCGTAGAAGCGAAACCGATGTTATCCGGTTTAACAACGAAATATTCACATCGGCGGTAAACTATCTGAATGCAGTCTATAAAGAGGAGTTAAAGACGGATTGCGAAGCACTGCAAAAAGCCTATTCCGATGTGGCGCAGGAATCTCCCAAAGAGGAGAAAAAAGGGTATGTCAAAGTATCCTTTCTCGAACCGGATGAAGAGCATGATTACACCGAACAGACGCTTATCGGCTTGGGCGAAGAGGTGGAACGTTTACAGAACTCCGGAGTAAAGCTCAATGACATTGCCATTCTCGTGCGCAAAAACAAAAGCATTCCCCGCATTGCCGATTACTTTGACAAAACACTGCAATACAAAATCGTATCCGATGAAGCCTTCCGCCTGGATGCCTCATTGGCTATCTGTATGATGATAGATGCCCTGCGTTATCTCTCCGATCCGGAGAACCGGATTGCCCGGGCTTCGCTTATTACCAATTATCAGTTGCAGATAAAAGGATACGAAGGCAGCTTGGACAACCTGCTAACCGCTCCGGCAGAGACGCTATTGCCCGAAGCATTCATTAAAAAGATAGGGATATTAAGGTTAATGCCGCTTTATGAGTTACTGGAAGAGCTTTTCAGCCTTTTCGAAATGAACCGTATCAGCGATCAGGATGCCTATCTTTTCGCATTCTTCGATGCAGTGACGGATTATCTGCAAAGCAACTCATCCGAACTGGACGGCTTTATCCGCTTTTGGGAAGAGACGCTATGCGGCAAAACCATCCCCAGTGGAGAGATGGAAGGTATCCGCATCTTCTCCATCCACAAATCAAAAGGATTGGAATTTCATACGGTACTCCTGCCTTTCTGCGACTGGAAACTGGAGAATGAGACCAATAACCAGCTCGTGTGGTGTATTCCGGAAGAAGCCCCTTTCAATGAACTGGATATTGTGCCGGTGAACTACTCCGCACAAATGGGTGCTTCCGTCTATCAGAAAGACTATCAGCAGGAACGCTTGCAGTTATGGGTAGATAATCTGAATCTGCTCTACGTGGCTTTTACCCGTGCCGGAAAAAATCTGATTGTATGGAGCCGGAAAGGACAAAAGGGAACAATGTCCGAACTACTGACGGCAGCATTGCCCGAAGTAGCCCGTAAGAACGGAATTGACTGGAACGAAGACGAGCCCTATGAACAAGGGGAACTCTGCCCCTCTTCGAAGAAAGAAGAAAAAGTTTCGACCAACAAGTTGACGCGGAAGCCGGACAAACTCCCGGTAAGCATGGAATCTATGCGGCACGAAATTGAATTCCGGCAGTCCAACCGCTCGGCAGACTTTATCAAAGGAATAGATGAAGAAGAGTCGGAAGACCGTTTTATCAACCGTGGACGCTTGCTACATACCCTGTTCTCGGCTATTGAAACGGAAAAAGACATTGATACGGCCATAGAAAGACTGATCTTCGAAGGCGTTATCGGTAGCCGCAAAGTGGAAGAAGAGATACGGAAAGTGACTCATAAGGCTTTCTCCATGCCCGAAATACAAGATTGGTATTCGGGACGCTGGCAATTGTTCAATGAATGTGCCATTATATATAAGGAAGACGGGGTGTTGCAAACCCGCCGACCGGACAGGGTAATGATGCAGGACGGGCAAGTAGTGGTGGTGGACTTCAAATTCGGTAAACCGAACAAGAAGTACAACAAGCAGGTGCAGGGATACATGCAATTACTGACGAAGATGGGATACAGTAATATCAGGGGGTATTTGTGGTATGGGCCTCTCCCCCGGCCCCTCTCCGCAGGAGAGGGGGGAGAAGATACTGACTCCGGATGGGAAAAGGGGAAAGTGGTGGAGGTGAAGCTGGAGCCTACATACAAGACTGCATGCTTGAACTCTTATAATTACTTGAAAGAGTTGCAGAAGAAAAACAAATTAAATCCGACAGATGCCGAACGGGTTCTATGGGAATATTTTCGACGAGAACAGTTAGGATATAAGTTCAGACGGCAGCAAGTCATTGATAATTATATAGCAGATTTCGCTTGTCTTGAATCTAAACTGATTATTGAATTGGATGGCGACTACCATTTGACTGCTGAACAAATTCTGAAAGACCGGGAACGTACGGAAAGACTGTCGCTTTTAGGATACAAGGTGATACGTTTTAAAAATGAAGAAGTGATCGATAATCCGGAAACAGTGATTAAACAGATCAAGAATATTCTTATTGCTTCCAATAACGAAGAGACATAGACTCTTAATATTTCTTTGAATGTATGACTCTTATAATTAAACATCATAATAAACCTCTTTATATATAACCCTAACATGCCCTACTCCAATAATCAGACACACTCCCCCCTCTCCCACGGAGAGGGGTCGGGGGAGAGGCCTACCTTTCTCGAACTGGTCGCTCAAGACCTCCATAGTAAAATCGGCAACGATCTCTCACGGGTAGCCATCGTTTTTCCAAATAAACGTGCCAGTCTGTTTTTCAATGAACACTTGGCTGCGCAATCCGATCGCCCTATCTGGTCGCCCGCATATATCAGTATCAGCGAATTGTTTCAACAATTATCCATACAGAAATTAGGTGATCCCATCCGGTTAGTTTGTGAGTTGTATAAGGTCTTTCGCGAAGAGACTAAAAGTGAAGAATCACTGGACGACTTTTATTTCTGGGGAGAATTGCTCATCAGCGACTTTGATGATGTAGACAAGAATCTGGTAGATGCCGACAAGCTTTTTACCAACCTGCAAGATTTAAAAAACATCATGGATGATTTCGACTTTCTCGATGAAGAACAAGAAAGCGCCATCCGACAGTTCTTTCAAAACTTCTCCATAGAGAAGCATACGGAGCTAAAGGAGAAATTTATTTCTCTTTGGGATAAATTAGGTGATATTTACCGCAATTACCGTTCACGGCTTACAACATTAGGCATAGCCTATGAAGGGATGCTTTACCGCAACGTTATCGAAGCACTCGACACAGACACGCTCCGCTATGACAAATATGTATTTGTCGGCTTCAATGTGCTCAACACGGTGGAAACCCGCTTCTTCTCCATTCTGCAAGATGCCGGCAAGGCGCTTTTCTACTGGGATTATGACATTTTCTATACCCGATTGCCCCAACAGAAACACGAAGCCGGTGAATTTATCCTCCGTAACATGAAGTTATTCCCTAATGAACTTCCGGAAGAAGTCTTCGATTGCCTGCGCCACCCCAAGAAAGTACGCTTCATCTCCTCCCCTACGGAAAATGCACAAGCCCGTTACCTACCCGAATGGGTGAGAGGACTGGCACGGGAACACTCTACCCCCGATTCAGAAAAAGAAAATGCAGTGGTGCTTTGCAATGAATCACTGCTACTTCCTGTCCTCCACTCTATCCCGGCAGAGGTGAAGAATGTCAACATTACCATGGGATTTCCTTTGGCGCAAACTCCGGTATATAGCTTTATCAATGCAGCCGTCGAGCTACAAACCACCGGTTACCGGATGGAAACCGGGCGTTACAGCTATGAAGAAGTGCAGGCCATATTAAAGCATCCCTATACCCGTCAGCTTTCCTCCAAAGCGGAACCTTTGGAAAGAGAACTGACCCGTACCAATCGTTTTTATCCCTTACCCACGGAACTGAAACAGGATGATTTCCTCTCCTTGCTTTTTACACCGCGTAGCGGTATTCGTGAACTGTGCCTGTACATCACAGAACTATTGAAGGAGGTCTCTATCCTATACCGGCAGGAATCGGGACAGGAGGACATCTTCAACCAGCTCTACCGGGAATCCCTGTTTAAGAGCTTCACGATGGTGAACCGGCTGCTCAATCTGATCGAAAATGATGAACTTCAAGTACGGATAGACACATTGAAACGTCTGCTCAACCGCATACTTGCCGCCGCCAACATTCCTTTTCACGGCGAACCGGCCATCGGTATGCAGGTAATGGGGGTGCTCGAAACCCGTAACCTCGATTTCCGTAACCTTATCATGCTATCACTCAACGAGGGCCAACTGCCCAAAGGCGGAGGCGAGTCCTCTTTCATCCCCTACAATCTCCGCAAAGCCTTCGGGATGACCACCATCGAGCATAAGAATGCCGTATATGCCTACTATTTCTACCGTCTGATTCAACGGGCGGAAAATATCACGTTAATATACAATAGTTCTTCCGATGGCCTGAACCGGGGAGAGTGGTCACGCTTTATGTTACAGTTCCTTGTAGAATGGCCACACGAAACCAGTTACGAATTCCTTGAAGCCGGTCAGTCTCCTCAAAAAAGCCGGGAGATAACGATCGAGAAAACGCCTGCAATACGAAGCCGCATGCTGAACAGGTATAATTTCAATCAGAATCCGAAGGCGCTCCCGCTCTCTCCATCGGCCCTGAATGCCTATCTGGATTGCAGCCTGCGATTCTATTACCGTCATGTGGCCGGATTGAAAGCACCGGATGAAGTAAGTGCAGAGATCGATTCCGCACTGTTCGGTACCATTTTCCATCGCTCGGCAGAATTGGCATACGGCGAATTAAGTGCTAACGGAAAAGAGATACGGAAAGAGGATTTAGAACGCCTGTTACGGGATGATGTCCGCATTCAAGGATATGTAGACCGTGCATTTAAAGAAGAATTCTTCCACGTCCCCCTTGACGAACGCCCCGAATACAACGGAGTACAGTTGATCAATTCAAAGGTAATCAGTTCCTACCTTCGCCAGTTATTGCGCAATGATCTGGCCTATGCACCTTTCTCCATGGCAGGAATGGAAGAACCCGTAGAAGAACCGTTGGAAATAAACACACCGGAAGGAACCATCAAAATCAAAATAGGCGGAACGATAGACCGCATGGATTGTAAAGAAGACACTCTCCGGATTGTGGACTACAAAACCGGAGGAAGTCCCAAGACACCGGCCAATATCGAGCAGTTATTCATCCCCGCCGAAGGGAGGCCTAATTATATTTTCCAGACATTCCTGTACGCTGCCATCATGAGCAGAAAGCAGTCACTGAAAGTAGCTCCTGCCCTACTCTACATTCATCGGGCAGCCAATGAAAGTTACTCTCCGGTCATTGAGATAGGCGAACCCCGTAAACCCAAAATACCCGTAAATAACTTCGCCTTCTTTGAAGATGAGTTCCGGGAGCGGTTACAGAGGTTACTGGAAGAAATATTCGGAGCGGAAACACCCTTTACACAAACAGAAAACACGAAAGCCTGCGAATACTGCGACTTCCGTGCTTTATGCAAAAGATGAAAAAGCGCTCTTATTTTCCAATCTCTCCTATTTTAAAAGAGATCACTGCATCCCCTTTCTGCAATTTACCAATCAATATCGTAGTAGAAAAAGCAGGAAGGGGAACTGTTTCTGTTGTTTCCGAAAGGATTTGGCTATATACTTCGACTCCGGATAAATTATAAAAGGAAAGACGATATCCGGAAGCATTATGCACCATCAATTTACCATCAGCAATTGAATAAGTCGGTACAGAAGCACCTATGCCTTCTATTCCATCGGGAAAATCGGTGCTATCATAAATGACCTCATCGCCAACATAGCAACGCAATAGCTTATATTCTGAAGCATCCCAGTGATAACCAGAACCTTCCAAATACAACAGTAAGTTCAATGAACCGACATCTTCCAACCATACATGCTTAATCTTTCCTTCCAAAACAATGCGTTTCAGCGATTTTCCCATGCACTGTATCCGATCTGTCCGGGTAACCGTATAAGGTTCATACGTCGGAGGAACATAGTATACCATATTGACATTATGGGATACACAAAGATATATGCGATCAACTTCGGAAAAATCAAATGAATAAAGATATTGATCACAATCCAGTAAATCATCATAATAGCCACCAAAAAGCCAGTAAATAGTCCCATTTACATCATATAAATAACCACCATCATAATGATATGTACCTTTATACACCGGATAGCTCGGATAGCCGTTTATCATCCGAGGTTCTCCAATACTTATCTTATCGATACTATTCGACGGAGTTTGAATTTCCCAAGTCTTGCCCGGCCTAAGAAAAGTTGATTGATAATCGGGATTAATAACCTGTCCTTTATAATAAAGAACAGATTTATCCGAGGCAAATACCTGTGCAAGACTTGTGTTCCTATTAACACCATCGGTTGCAGCTACCTCATAAGCTCCCCAAAATCCTGACGGACTGCCAATACCCTCAATCCATGCATCTTCTCTACAATAATAATCAGCTAAAGCGCTAACTACCATTATTTTCCGTCCACATTCGTAATAAACATCCTCCACAGTCAATGTTATAGGTTCATCAAAAAAATCACAATACGACAAATTACCACCTATATTCCAAGGAATCCTATAAGATTCAATCTTATCCCCCTCCTCTTTAGAGAAATCATATAAAAGTACTCTATCCGGAATATTTACATATTCTTGAAATGGATAATACCACACTTTACGATCTTCTTCTAAAAAAGCTCCAACGAGTACCTTGTCCAAATACAGTTTCTTACAATTCTTATCTCCAAGCAATGTATCTGTCCCTAATTCATAAAAATAATCATCATTAATATATGTATCGTTCCATATACCATAGCAAAAACGATTTACTTTCCATTATGTTCCTGTTTTTGAGAATTCAGTTTGTGCCTGTATATGGCCAGCAAAAACACAAGATAAAATCAATAATAGAATAGTAATATTTCTCATAATATTCACATTTGGTTGAACAATATTCAAAGGTAACAATAAATAACTATAAAGCTATGTTTTATATTAAAAAAAAGATACGATGCATTTCAGGTTTTAACAAATCGGTGCTT